>Ga0213865_10001312_pt1 | contig 16285 bp, 15 predicted proteins | sample PICome_6_FD_160100 | JGI IMG/M metagenome (GOLD analysis project Ga0213865, IMG submission 160100) | Coastal seawater microbial communities near Pivers Island, North Carolina, United States - PICO282 | ecosystem: Environmental > Aquatic > Marine > Coastal | place: USA: North Carolina...
GTTGCGAATCGGATTTATATAAATAAACAATAAATATCACAAAGTTTAGGTAATATGGCAGCATCATTTGAAACCAGTTTTGTTAAGAACGTAGGAAGCACAGAAGCAACTCTGTATACCGCTCCTGCAGGCTTAACTGGTAGACATCTTATAGTTAGTCTTGTAACGACTAATATATACGGATCAGCTTTACCTATTACAGCTAAACTTGTAAGAGGTGCAGATACCGTTTATATGGCATTTAATAAAAGAATATTGCCAAATGATACTGTTGATTTGTTAATAAATAACTCAAAGATTATGATTGAAAACGGTGATGAAATTAAAGTATCGGCCCCAGTTGATGATGCATTTAGTATCATCATGACAGTGGTAGAGGAAGTTGAAACATGAGTTATGGTCACGATAACGAAGGCGGCATTTATACTGGAACTTCGTTTTCAGATAAAACTTCTTATGGTTTTCAACTTGACAGCGTTGGTCATTTAAATGTGGAAGTTATTAGACCACAAGATAGTGATACGGTAAAATTACCGTCGGCAAATCATACTGCATATTCATCGTATGTAGATTCAACAGCAACAGATTCAAACGTAACATTTATGCATCCTGACGATTATAAAGCACATTTTTGGTCAGTAGATGCAATTACATTTAGATTTAATAACAGTACCGGCCATATCGAAATGGTTGTGTACTAGATGGAGACATTAGTCCTATGGCAACAATAATTGATTTAGGTAAAATCAGATTCGAATATCAAGGAGTATATAGTGGCTCCACGGTATACGAATGGAACGATGTAGTCAAATACGGTGGTAACCTATACGTCTACAAATATGGTACGGCAACTTCAGGTAATGTACCAACCAATACTACATATTGGGATATGATGATGGAAGGCTTCAATTTCGAAGGAGTCTATGATCCAGCTACAACATATAATATCGGCGATGGTTTCTCATACGGTGGTATTGTTTATATTGTTACTGCAAACTCAGTATCTGGTCAAACCCCTCCAAATGCTTCATACTATTCAACATTTGTTGATGGTCTACAATATGAAGGAACATGGGACTCAGCCGCATCTTATCAATTGTCAGACATCGTTACTCACGGTGGTACCTCTTACGTTGCCAAAAGAGATACTACTAATGAGATACCAAGCGCAGTTGATTCTGCTTGGGATGTATTTGCTTCAGGTCTTCAAGCTTCCGGAACTTATGCTGGCGGTACTCAATATCAAAAAGACGATATTGTAACTTATGGTGGTACTACATATAGAGCATTACGAGATACAATAGGAACTGCTCCTTCAGCTGGAGCTCCAAACTGGGAACAATTTGTTGGTGGTTTTGAATTAAAAGATTCTTTTGATAGTGCTACGGCATATGTAAAGAATGATATTGTAAAATTTGGTGGAGATTTATTTAGAGCAAAAGGTGATATAACTGGTACTCATCCGATGGATACCATTTATTGGGAACCTTTCTTAGATGGATTTTCATTTATAGGAAATTGGGACGCTGCAAGAAAATATTATCCTGGTGAAGTAGTTCTTGCTGGTGGTCAACTTTATGTTGCTCTATTAGCTTCTACAGGATCAACTCCATCTGCTACTCCTACTGCATGGAGACTCATGATTGATAGTGTCTCTAATGGTGGAACATGGGCAACAGCACAAGATTATTTACCTGGTACATTATTAAAGTATGGTGGTACAACTTATATTGTAGAACAAGCTCATACTTCAGGAACATTTTCAACTGATTTAAGTTCAGGTAAAATAGCAACATTTGCAGAAGGTGTTCGTAACAGAGGTACTTGGGGAGCATCAACTCTCTACGTCGTTAACGATATTATTCAATCAGGTACATCATCATATATTGCAGCAAATACTCACACGTCTTCATCTAACTTTGCAAACGATGAATCAGACGGTAGATGGACAGTATTTGCAGCTGGCGGAGCTGGCGCTCTTCCATCAATTACTGCGGCAGATGTTGGTAAATCAATTGTTGTTAAAAACGACGCATCTGGTTTTGAGTTAGATTATACAGATAACTCACCAAATACTTTTTACGTATCTCCGACCGGAGTTGACAGTGCATCTTCTGGTGTATCACAACAAAAACCATTTGCAACTGTACGTTATTGTATGGATCATATTATTGCAAATAAATCTACAGATTCAACCGCTATGGTTTATATTTCTGAAGGAACGTACGGAGAGAATCTTCCAATTACAATTCCGACTAATACAACAGTAAAAGGTGACGGTCAGCGTAATACTAGAATTTCTCCACAAGCTGGCGATGAACAACAAACTATGTTCTTCGTAAATAACGGTGTTATGGTACAGGAAATGGTATTTAGTGGTTTGACTGGATTTGTTCCAGATTCCAACAATCCTGATCATATTGAAAATGCTGCTGTTGGCGGGGTATACTTTAGATTAGATCCAACTGCTGTTATTACAAAATCACCTTACATTAAAGAATGTTCTGCATTTTCATCTGGTGGTGTTGGTGCTCTAGTTGATGGCGGACTAAATGCTGATCCAAATAACGCTGGATCTATGGTATTCCACACTTATACACAAATCCATGACGGAGGTGTTGGTTTCTGGGTACGAAGAAATGGTAGAGCTGAGATCGTGTCTTGCTTTACTTACTATTGTGATTTTGGTTACGCAACATCCGGTGGTGGTTTTATTCGAGCTCTAAACGGTAATAACTCTTATGGTCGATATGGTGCTGTTTCCTATGGATATGATTCTACAGAAACAACAAATAACGGTACCGTTCGTGGTTATTCTATGGATTATAAAGACGGTACAAATGTTGGTGGAGACTTTACAGGAATCGTAAAATCACCAGATCGTCTAAAACAAGTTTCTTATGTAAATCGAACAAGTCCGATACGAATTGGTACTAAAACGCCTCACGGTATGGAGGATGGTCGACTCGTTAGACTTGATCCACAAACTCCTGCTTCTTGGGCAGCATTTGACGAGACAACTGAATATTATGCAGATGTAATTGACTCAAATAATTTTGATCTCTATACTAACTCTGCATTGTCAAATCCGGCAGATGGTACTACGATTGGTGGAAGATCAGTAACACAAGTTGCAATAACTGATATTACTCGTTCTAATCCAATGACAGTAACAGTTGCTTCACATTCATTTGATAGTTGGGATCTTCTAAGAATTCAAAATGTTGGTGGTATGACTCAGGTTAACAATAGACATTTTAGCGTCTTTGGAAATACTGCTTCAACAATCGATTTAAGAGATGCTGATCATAGTCATATTACAATGGCAAAATCTGGCACTGATTATACATTGACTGGTTCTATGGCAGGTGTTAACCACTCTGCTGCAGTCGATCCAGCTGTTACAATGTATCGTGGTTCTAAATATCTTTTTGATATTGATTCATCAGTAACTGGTGCTTTTTATCTAACAACTCAAGACTCAACAAGTTGGGGTGCGTCATCATTTGGTGGTGAATATACAACAGGTGTTAGAAACTCTAGAGCAACTGCTGGTAACAGAATGGTTATCTTAGTTGATAGTTCAGCTCCAGCAAATCTATATTACGCAAACAGCGGTACCAATAGTATGCATGGGGCGATCACAGTTCAAGATCCTCCAAATACAAATGCTACTTCATATTCAGTATATACTTCTGGTGGTACATTAAGACTCACAGACTCAGGTGATGATCTTGATTCTGCACAAATCTTTGCAGTCGGTGCAAGAGCTGATGTAATTGACCATCAGCCTGGTGCAAATAAAGTAATAATTGATAATATTGTTGGTACAGGTTTTGTTGGTGGTGACTCTATATCAGATAGTGATGGAATTGTAACTGCTATATTAGCAGACAGTGATCCTGTTCACGATCAATATGGATTTACAATGGCGTTTACAGGCTTTACAACATATAAACCAAAAGCTGGTGGATCTATGGAATTTGTCGGTAACTTGGGTGATTCTGGATACGATTCAATCGGAAGCTATGTGATTCAAACTATATCCGAATATGATTCAGGAACTGGTAATGCAGTTATTGTATTCTCTCAGGAAAAACTATCACAACGACCAGCTCCTGCAGGTCAACAAGTAAAGATCAGATATAACTATTCGCAAGCACGACTAACTGGCCATGACTTCTTGAATATTGGTACTGGTGGTACAACTACAACCAATTATCCTGGTGATCCAGCCCAACAGCCAGATCAAAGTAGTGAAGTTTTAGAGCTAACTCAAGGTCGTGTTTACTACGTATCTACTGACCAATCTGGTAACTTTAGAGTTGGTAACTATTTTAGAATTGATCAGGCGACTGGTCGAGCAACATTGGATGCATCAGCATTTGACCTTTCAGGTTTGACATCATTGAGACTTGGTTCGATTGGTGCTCAGCTTGGTGCTTCTATTAACGAATTCTCAACGGACGGCACTATGTCAGGTAACTCAAATACTGCCGTACCTACGGAACAAGCGGTTAGAACATTTGTTGAAACTAAGCTTGAAGGAGCTTCATCATTGTCTCTACCAGCAAACGCTAAGTCCGGTGCATTAGCTACAGAGCTATACATGGGATTTGATATTAAAGACTTAAACAAAAACGATGGTAAAAATCTTAAATAAATAAGAGTAACCACAGAAAAGGAAATTAAAAAATGGCAAGCATTGATACAGTCAGAAATGCTCTTCTTGATAAGATCAATACGTCAATTACTTCTGCCACTCCAGAACAATTGGCATATCTTACCAAGGCAGCAAATGGTATCGAACAATCGACTTCTTGGTCAACTGACGCTATTGACTTTACAGCGGATAGTTACGGTGGTCACTTTGTAAATACAACTTCAGCAGCAGTAACCGCAACATTACCTTCAGTAGCTGGTAATGTGGCAGGTGACGGTAAAATTACTTTTGTTGATTTAGCTCAAAACTTTCATACAAATAACTTTACAATTTCTCCTGCAACCGGAGAAAAAATCTTAGGACAAGATAGTGACATTCTAATTAATACTCAGGGTATTGCTGTACAGATCGTATGGTCTGGCGATACATATGGATGGCAGTTCGTCGTACAGGGATAAATGTAATTTTAGGAATACACTATGGCAAAAAATTTAACAACATTCGTAAAGAGTATAAGCGTAGGTGGTAGTGCTTCAGAGTTTATGCCGGCCGATACCCGCGATTTTCATATTTACGACGCCACATCGTTTGCGCTCAATAATTGTGCTTGTGATTATGGTAATCAAACTCACAACTGGTGTGTTCCTCCTGGAATTTCTACGGCAACCTTTCATATTTGGGGAGCCGGAGGTCCTGGAGCTGCCATACACGCGTGTGGAACTGCAGTTCCTTCTGGATCTGGTGCATATGCATATAAAACAGTTTCAGTAACTCCTGGAGATTGCTATAACTTAGTAGTAGGACATATGTGGTGTTGCTGCGCTGAGCCTGGTACCGGTGCTACTTGGCAAACAACGCCAGTTCAAAATACCGGCGGAAGCTGGAATGGTTATGGAAAATCTTATGTTACTGGAACAGGTTTAACAAACTTTTGCGCTGAAGGTGGATTTTCAGGAAATTCCGTTAGTTGTACTGAAACTGGATATGCAACAACAATGTTTGACAGTGCTACAGCTCATTATGGCTTATCTCCAAACGATTCTGCCGGCGGACCATTCAGAGCATGTTATTATGGTGCTGATGGTGGATTAAGAGGAAGAAAAGGATATCTTTCACACAACGGTTTAGGCGTTAGTTCTCATTGTAACTTTAGAGCATGGGTCGCATTACCAAATTGTAGTGTATGGGGTAAATGTGGAGGTCATGCAATGTTAGCGGCCTGTTGTAATGCTCAACAGCCTCATGATAATTGGAGAATATTAATGGCTAATCTTAATCAGGGTTATTGTGCAGGAGATAACGTCACGCAAGCTCAAAACTGGGATACTGCCGGTATGGGTAGTGGGTTTGGCGTTTCATGCGGTGGTAACTGTCATTGTGCGTCACGAGCCGCTTCTGGCAAAATCAGAGTGCTATTTAGATAGGAGTATAATATGGCTAAAAATTTAACAACATTTGCTCCTGGAATGTCGGGATCTGTTAAGATAGGTCAAAATGACTATTATAATGAGATAGTTGTACCAGCCAGCGGCTGTACAAACCGATGCGGTCCTCGTAATGGAGACCAAGGCGTTGCAAATCATGTATTTAAATTTCCGGAAAATACTGGATATTTTGGTGCAACAGCTGATGCTGATCCTGTTTCCGAGATAAAATTATGGATGGTTAATCCAGGCTCTGGAGGTGCTGGCGGTAATTGTTGTGGTTGGGGTGCTCCTGGATCTAGTGGAGCAAAAGCGGTATTTGATATTAATACAAATATGCCAGACGGCCAAAAATGTATTCGTATGTGTGTTGCAAATGGTGGTTGTTGTGTTGCAGATCTAGGTGGACAACAAAGTTGTAGATGGCGTATAATGTCGTATGACGAGAACCGTTGTATGTTTTTATTTACTACGGCTACTTGTGGATGTTGGGAATGTAATTTCTATAGTAGTAGTAAATGTAATGAAGTTTGTTATATGGGTGGTGGTAGTGGTCCTGTACGTTGTTGGGATTCTAAAGACACGTGCTCAAGTTCTTCAGCATATTGGTGTAATCCAGAAGTTGTTGGACAAGCTGCAGATCCACAATATGTAAACCCTGACTCAGACGTAAATGTATTTAAACAACAAGTAGGATATGCAGTTGCCGGGTGTTGTTTTGATAATGCAAGAAATGTAACTCAAGTATGGGCACTTAATCAGTGGTGTACTACAAAAGCTCATCATATGGGCGTTAAAGGTCTTGGATACGATTGTAATAACACCGGCCAGACTCAATTCTGTGGAGCATTTAAAGCGTTTGGTGGTACTAACCCAGGATTTGGTAGATCTGGAATATGTGAAGCGGGTGCTGGTGGTATGGCTGCTATTGCTGGTGGTGGTAACTGTTATTGCGGTAGTTCTGGCGGGGCTGGTGTCTATATGGTTTGGTATAAATAGTGCTAAGATTGGATAGAATATATGGCTAAAAATTTAAAAGATTTAATCAACTTAGCTCCTAGTAAAGCAGAGCCTATAACTGGTAGTATGTTTGTATTTCATCAGCAGTTGATTAGTGGAACCGGACAAGGCTATGTATGTGGCTGTCACGGTAATCCAGATAATGGCGGTGGAGCAAGAGCAGATTGGGTAGTTCCTCCTGGTGTTTCTACAGCCACATTTCATCTTTGGGGAGCTGGTGGATCAGGCGCTCCTGGCATATGTTGTACTTCAGGATTAAATGGTGCGTCTGGAGCATATGCATATAAGAAAATCTCAGTAACTCCAGGCGATAGATATGTCTTATGTACTGGTACCCTGTGTGGTAGAAACTGTACAGGTTCAGGAGCTAATTTTACCTGGAATTGTCCGAATGCTGCTGATCATTGTGCTCCGGGAGATAATCCAGGTTGGGATCCAACTCAAAATAATTGTAAGATTGTAGGTGGATGTAGAGGATCTAAAGTTTATGTATTGGGAAATAATTTAACAAATCTCTGCGCAGAAGGTGGAGCTGGCGGAATCGGATATTATCAATGGATAACTGGTAATGATTGTACTCGAAATCACCCCGGACCAAATGGTGGATATGGTGCATGTCAGTGCTGTAATCAGTATATTTGTGCATGTGATATATTAGATAGAAATCCAGATGATAGCGATGGTTCTAGATTTAGAGCAGCATGTTATTATGGTGCTGATGGTGGTGCTAGAGGACTTTTTGCAAAATTCAAATATAGTTGTTGTGGACGTTTTAATCAAAGTAACTGTTATTTAGCTGGAGCTATACCATTTGTGAGTTTTCCGGCAGGTCAATGGTGGTTTGGTAATACAGTTTCAACTGCTAGAGGTTTTTGGGCTGGATCAAATTCACATCATTGTACTGATAATGATTGGGGATCTTTCGGTCCACATGGTACTGCTAGACGACAGAATATGGCTGGTCAAGTAATTGCAAATAATAACTTTGATAATGGACACGCAATGATGGGTGTAGGCGGATTAACTGCTTGGACATGCGGTGGACCATGTTGTTGTGGCAGCCAAGGTGGCGGCGGTGGCATCTACGTAAATTACGAATAGGAAATAAAGTATGGCAAAAAATTTAAATACATTCGTAAAAAGCATCGGAGCTAATAGAGTTGCCGCTGAGATGAAAGAACGCACTCAGTGTTACTGGGACTTTATTCCTAGGAACACATTTCATGATAGTAGAACATGTGTTAACTTTCATCATGAAAGATTTTTCTGTGTTCCGGCAGGTATATGTTGTGTACGATTTGAAATATGGGGCGCTGGTGGAGCTGCATCTGGTGGATGTAACTGTATGTACACTCCTCCATCTGGATCAGGAGCATATGCTAGAAAAACAATTTCAGTTACACCAAACGATTGTTATAGGGTTCATGTAGGTTATAATTATTGTTGTACAATTCCAAGCGGTGGAGACGCGTCTACTCATAGTAATTATTGTAATAATGATTGTCGACACACATGGATTATAGGAACTGGATTAACAAATTTTTGTGCAGAGCATGGTTGTTCTAATAGAACCTGTTGCTGTAATACTGCAACATGGGCAACTAATTGTGCTAAATATCAAAACGATAGTGATAATGCTGGAGCTAGATTTTTTGGTGCAGACGAAGGAGTTAGAGGAAAAATTGGTTTTATAGAATTAGTAGATTCTGCATCTGATCCCACTGATTATTTTCAATACAGACCATGGGTTCCTTTTCCCGGAGGTTTATGGAATAAATACGGTGGACATGTTCTTGCAAATTATCATGAACACCACACAAACGTGTGCTGTACTAATGACTGGGCTGATGGATTTATGGGTTCATTGTTTGGGTATGGTTCTAACGGGTCAAGAGGTTCGGGTCGCTATGCTGGATGGGGAATGGTAGGTGTTCCATTCTGCGGTGGATCTATAGGATGCGGTGCTTATCAAAATAGTGGGCGTGTTAGAATTTCTTATTCATGCTCAAATACATTTGAGGACTAGGAGAAGTTATGGCTAAAAATTTAACCACATTCCAACCCGGCGCTTTTACAGCAACTACTGATCTTACATATAAAGAACACAGATATTATGGTTCATGGGGGCAGGATAGAGCTGGTTGCGGTAGTGCTAATGGTGATTATGGACATGCAATACATTATCTAGATAGAGATGACACTCCTTGTACCGAAGATAATAATCGACATGTCATGAGAAGAACTACTTCCAAAAATTACGGTACTGAAGTGTTTGCAATAACTTCATCCGGAGCAAGTGGCGGCTCATGTTGTTGTCAGCAAAGTAGTCCTGGTATTGGCGGAATAACATATAAATTTAGCCCGCGATGGAGCGAAAATTGTGCCGATAGCGATATGATGCAGTTGTGTATTCTGATGTCTTCAGGGTGCTGTCATAGTCAATGTGTTGGATGTTGCAGCTCTCATTATACCTTTTGTGTAGGTGGCGGAACAGGTATTATTGGTGGAAATAGTCATCCTATTACAAGTAGCAATAATAGTGGACAGCCAGGAAAATTTTGTTTAAGTGCGCTTGCAGGATGTGGAGCTGCTACTGTTTGTAACTATTTTTATCAGCCTTGCTGTAATTATGGAGCAATAAATTCAGGTGGTGCATTTAGGCATCCTTGTTGCTGTATATGGGACACTGGTCGTGCTAGCTGTTATACTACTGATGGTCGACAGGAACCTGGCGCAGATTGTGATTTTGGATGGGATTGTTGTTCCTGTCACTATAGAATAGGTGGAAATTTTGAATCTGGATCTTGTATTAATAGAGATGGAAGTGGCATGTGTGGCGTGGCTATGCATTCTGGATCTTCTATAGCTAAAACGCAATTATTTAGACAGGGAGTAGTATCAGTTCATAGTCATACAATTTGTGAGCAACAAATGGGTGGTTGGTTCCACGCGTGTAACCAAGGATGTTTATATGGGAATAACGCTAATGATACTGGATATTGGGTCGCTGGTATGGCTACAAGCGGCGGGCACTCATGTGGTGGTCCATGCTGCTGTGGAGCTCCAGCACAAGGCGGAATGGTAAGAGTAATTTACGACGACGGAAATCCAGAGTAGAATAGGTAAATAGCATGGCAAAAAATTTAAATACTTTCTTAGGTCAGTACAGCTCAGTAGTAGTTAATACTGACGTAAAAGAAAATGAAACTTGTGAAGTTGTTTGGTCTTTTTTAAAAAGAACTGGCCAACCAGGTGTTGCTGCCGGACAAGATAATACTCATAACGGAATTTGGGGTGGCGGAAGTAATACTGGTGGAACTGGATCTCCTAATTATTACAAATGGGATTGGATAGTTCCAGCAGGAGTTTCGACAGCTACTTTCCATATTTGGGGTGGTGGCGGAATGGGCGCGCCAGCATATTGCTGTATGAGTGGAGTAAGTGGTGGATCTGGTGCATATGCATATAAAACAGTTTCAGTAACTCCTGGAGATTGCTATAGAACTTGTTTCGAAGGATATCTCAGATATTGTTGTGTTAATCATAGTATAAGCGGGGCTGGCGGTACTGATAACGCTATACCGTATCTTTTGCACGGTACTAGAGGAATGAAAGCGTATGTTACTGGAACAGGTCTAACAAACTTTTGTGCTGAAGGTGGTAATCCTGGAGTTACTCGTTGTGGTTGTGGTTGGGGACAAGATCAACAAAATAATCAGGTAGCAGTTCAACATCCCGGAAATCAGTGTTGTCAGCTATGGAAAATATGTCACGTAGTACAACGTAGAACTATAGACAGTGATAATGATAGATATGCTGTTGCAAAATACTATGGCGCAGACGGCGGGTCAAAAGGAATGTATGCGTGTTGGAGAGGTAGTTGCTGTCGCAACGCGGATCAAAACGCTAATAGATGTGGTGATAGATGGATAATTCCATTTCCTGGTGGACTTACTCCAAATAAATGGGCACCATACGGTGACATAGAATTACCTTCAGTGCACGGTGGTCATATACATTTAAAGAATTGTCAGATTATCTTTACTCCGCATGGAGATTGGACCTCCATGCAGAGAAGCCAATGGCTAGGATATATATGTAGTGCTTATCCTAGCGGCCAGGTTGGAGTAGGCGGAATTAGCGCAACATCCTGTGGCGGTACTTGTTGTTGTGGAGCTCCAGGTGGAGTACCACATTTAAGAATTGAATATAGCTAATAAGGAAACAAAATGTCAAAAGTAACAAAAACCTTTACTTTCAAGGTTCCTGATGACTATACGCTACAGGAGGCTGCAAATGATTCCTCAGTTAGCTTTACTTATCACGGACCACATTATTTAAGAATAGAGTTAGATAGAAATAATAAATTTTTATCTACAGAAGAAACAACATTAGAAGAATGGACTCAAGACGGAGGAGAAAATGCTGTATTAGTAAATGCTCTAGCTACACCATTAGAAGCTTCCATCTTTTGGGAAATGAAAGATTCTGATGTGGCTGACTTGCCGCAAAGAACAAAAACCGGTCCAGATGGATTACAGTACAAATATCCATGGCCTTTGCCTCCACACAAAGCTTATCAAAAAGATCTAATGGTATGGAATTCAACTACTTTAAATTGGAATACTCCATATCCATGGCATAATACATGGATGACTTGGGAAGGGATTACAATCCAAGCAAATTCTATTGAAACTAGAGCACAAGCTTGGTTAGATGCTGACTCAGGTGGAGATAGTGATTTGACTGCGGCTTGGACTAATATTAAAAACGAAGCTTCTAATAAAGTCAATGCTTGGTCAAGCGCAGGATTTTTACCACATGAAGTTCAATTTAGATTAACTCCAGAAGATTCTGATGCAGCAGTAGAGCTTGCTAATAGGCCTGCCGAAGAAGAAGATTCTGCATAATAAAAAAATAGAGAGCCTGAAAGGGCTCTTTAAAACACATATATATAAAACTACATGATGATTAATAATCATTCTTTTATAATTTACTCTTGTGAGGTGCTAAATGACAAGATCAACAGCGTTCTTCGTGAACGGCGGAGCGGGACGACATCTCTGCTCAATTCCAGCTTTAGAAAAATATGAAGAAGAAAATCCTGACGATGATTTTATTATCGTTTGTGAGGGTGGTATGGACATGTATAAAGGTCATCCATCGTTACATCGACGTGCCTTTGATAATTGGCATAAGGGATTATTTAACGATAAAATTAAAGATCGCAATTGCGTATCCACTGAGCCATATCGCATTTGGGAATATTATAATCAAAAAGCTAGCTTAGCTCAAGCTTTTGATATTCAAATCAATAATAAAGGTGTAAGAGACTTACCAAATCCAAATTTATATTTAGGAATCGATGAGTTGATTGAAGGCAAAAATATTATTGATGAAGTAAAAGAAAAAACTCAAAAACAAAAAGTAATCGTGTTTCAACCCTATGGTCGTAGTACTCAGCCTATGGGAAATAAAGGTCAACAACTTGTTGATGTCGGCGGAAGATCTTTTTCTGATCAAGACGCATTAAAAATTATAAAAAAATTACAAAAGAAATACGGTGTTGTTCTTATGTCAGAATTTGTTGCTGATCATAGTCAATGGGGTTTAAGCGAGCCTGTCGCGCAACCAGAAAATTGTCCTCTTAGAATATGGGCTGCTGCTATTAACGAAGCAGATGGTTTCTTAGGATGCGATTCAGTAGGTCAGCATTTTGCGCATAGTTTAGAAACTCCAGCTGTAACTGTTTTAGGATCTACATTTCAAGAGAATGTAAGTTATCCAGATAGTGACATTTTTCAAGTATTAGATCTTGGACATGAACGTCGAAGATACGATCCTATCCGTATTTCTTTTGAAGAAGAAATTACTAGATCACATCAAGGTATTATGTTATTAGCTGATAGTGCAGTTGACGAGATATGCAAAGAAGTAGATAGAATTGTTGCTAAAGGTGCTAAATAATGGAAAAAGATATTTGGATTGCGGGAATTGCTCGAGGGCATAACAGCGGTGTATGTCTATTAAAAAATGGTGAGATTGTTTTTTCTGTTGAAGAAGAAAGACTTTCTCGTACTAAATATGATGGTGGACCATATGCTGGTATAGTAAAAATTTTAGACTATACTAAAAAATTAGATTATCTCGTTATAGCTCATACACAATCATTAGATGAAACAGCAGCAAAAGTAGATTTTTCTGGAGATGATGTATATACAGGCCTAGCAAGAAAACTAGGACTTATCGATAATAATGCTTCTAGATGGGGAGCTAAACACCCACAAATAGTAGATATGTCTAATATGCATCATAAATTGCATGCAGCAGCTGCTTTTTACAGATCGCCTTTCGACGATGCGGTAGCTTTAATTGCTGATGGCGCTGGTTCTGTAATGCCAGTATCTGAGCCAAATTCAGGAATGCATTTAGGATTATGGGAATATGAGTCTATTATTGATTGTTCATATCCATCAGTATTTAAAACTCTATATAAACATTTAGGCTGTAGAGATCCGCTAGTTGGTCAAAAAACAATATTAGAGGGTGAGTACTTTGGTGAAGAAGGTACTTACGAAGCTATGATTACAGATAGAGGCGGTATCACTAAAGCTTATGAAGCAGTTACAACTTATTGTGGATGGCAACCGATTGAGGCCGGAAAAACTATGGGACTATTTCCGTATGGAAATGAAAATCCTAATATGGAAAATCTTTACGATCAAAGAGCGCCATTTCCTGGATCTTTTGACCGTAATATGTTTATTCCTAATGTTCCTAATGGAGCTTTTGTAAATGAAGGAATGTACCCATTTTTTCAAGCTACTCAAGATGAATGGAATATAGCTCAAGGAGATCATAGTAAACTTCAACAAAGACGTGATATGGCATATGCTATTCAAACTCAGTCTCAAGCTGAAATGCTTAAGTTAATTCGTAAAGCAGTAGAAATGTCTGGAAATAAAAATGTAGTTATTTCTGGTGGATATGGATTAAACTGTGTTGCAAACTATTATTATCTTGAAGAATTAAAAGACGAAGGTATTAGTCTTTATATTGAACCAATATCTAATGATGCTGGAACAGCAATGGGTGCGGCATTAATGTATTGGCATGCTCGTAGTGATGATGAAACAAATAGAAAATTAGATACGTTATATCTCGGACCAAATCATAATTATTCAAAAGAAGATATTGAATCAGCAGTAAATAATTTTAATGGTAATGCAACTATTAAAAATGCAAAAGATAAAGATATTGTTAATTTGATGACCGATAAAAATATTGTAACAATATATCAGGGTCGATCTGAGAATGGTCCTCGAGCATTAGGAAATCGTTCTATACTATTTGATCCAACCTTTGAGGATGGAAAAGATTATGTTAATCTTGTTAAAAAGCGTGAATATTTCAGGCCATTCGCCGGATCTATTTTAGCAGAAGATGTGCATGATTGGTTTGATTTGCGTGGTATGGATGAAACACCACATATGATGTATGCGGTAAATTGCCAACCAGGTGTCGAAGAGAAAATTCCATCAATTATTCACGTTGATGGTACATGTCGTATTCAAACTGTAACTGAAGAACAAAATCCTCTTTATTATCGTTTGATAAAAGAATTTAAAAAGAAAACAGGTGTTCCAATCGTATTTAATACTAGCTTTAATTTAGGTGGAGATCCATTAGTTGAAACAATTGAAGATGCTTTACATACGTTAGCTAATTCTGATATTGAATATTTGTATTTACCAGAACACGGAAAGTTAATAACGGTGTCTAACGATGATTAAATTTTTTAATCCTGAAAATAAATCATATGAAACTATAATTGATAATGTAGTTTTACCAGAAAATCTTGTTAAGTTTGAAAAATGGGTAGAAGAAAATCGTGATGAAGTTAAGTCAGCTGAAGTAGTTACAGATGTTGAAAATGAACCTACTAAAAAAAGTATTCGTGATTCAGCAATAGCTTGGGTACAACACAATGAATTAACTGCAGATTTTTATGATAATGTAACAAGGGTAGCATTAAATGTAAATAATCAAAAATATAATTATAATTTACAATATTTAGAAATGCTTCAATATGGAGAATATTCAGTAGATGGTCATTATGACTGGCATGCTGATGACGTTTTAAGAAGTGATAATAATGACGCTAGAAAGCTATCTTTCTCATTACTCATCTCGGATGATGATGAATATGAAGGTGGGGAACTAGAGTTTTATGGTCCTGGAGGAGTATATAGTTTTAAACCTAAAAGGAATCAAGCTGTATTTTTTCCATCATTCAATTTACACAGAGTAGCTCCTGTTACTAGTGGGCTAAGAAAATCTGTGGTTGGTTGGATTCGAGGACCTGATTTTGTGTAGCACCTCAAAATCAACTGGCGGTCATATTTGGCCGCCTTTTTTTATGGAAGAGCTTGAGCAAATTCTAAAAGATTATTATAAATCTTTGTTTTCTTTTTTAGTGGTCTATTAGAATAACTATTAAATTTCTTTTCATCTTCAGAAAATTTACCAGTTTTTACAAGTATTGGTTTCAGCTTTGCTTTGTGTGCCATTTTAGCATCAACTAATCTATCACCTACATAATATCCACCTTTAATAGGAACTAGAAGCTCATCACGCAATCTATAAAACATTTTAGGATTTGGTTTTGACCATGGATCATCTTTAGAATCCGATGCGTTATATAATAGTCCATCAATACTTGGACAACCGGCTTGACCAAATAATTCTATCATATATCCATTCATTTCTTCAACTTCATCAATTGTCAATTGATTTTTTGAAATTCCAGGTTGGTCAAAAATAATAGCTAATTTATATCCTTTTGCTCTTATAGTAGCTACTGCAGATAAAGATCCTTCGATTGGAATAAATCTTTCTTTAGTTTTTATATTATCATGGCATTCTATTAATACACCATCTCTATCTATTGCAATGAGCGGTTTATTATATTTTTCATTTAACTGTTTTCTATTTAGAAGTTGATCTGGTGAACCTTGTTGTATTTCTTCAACACTATTTTCACCCCACATATTATAGTTTGTCAATGTAATCCTCTACTTTAATCCAATCAATATCAACATATTGTGAAAGCTTTTCAATATTAGCTTGAGTAAATTCTTGGTAACTTCCTCTTAAATTTGCCGGTATTGGAATTTTA
>Ga0213865_10001314_pt1 | contig 16263 bp, 13 predicted proteins | sample PICome_6_FD_160100 | JGI IMG/M metagenome (GOLD analysis project Ga0213865, IMG submission 160100) | Coastal seawater microbial communities near Pivers Island, North Carolina, United States - PICO282 | ecosystem: Environmental > Aquatic > Marine > Coastal | place: USA: North Carolina...
GGTGCATCTCTTTGATCAATATAAAGCACTTGCGTATTATCAAGAACAGCCAATCGGGCAGCCTCATTATGCTTACGCGAGAGCCGCTCCAGAACTGGCGCCGCTGCTCCACGCAGGTCAAACCCATCCCACACCCTGTGAGCTAGCTGAAAAGGACGAGAGCCAAGACGATAACCAAAATCAGTTTCCAACAAATAACGCTCATCAATCAAGGTCTGTATTACCCGGTTTAAAGTCGCTTTAGGCAACCCTGTTGCTTCTTGCAGAGCATTAAATCGTACAGGCCCGGCAGCTTCGGACAAAACATCCAAAAGCCTAAGGCCACGCACTAGTGACTGCATTCCAGGATGTAGATTGCTGTCTTGAAGTTCCCTAGTTTGCAACTTGTTTTTGCCTCATGATCATGTTGGTTTATCTGGTCATTAACCCAACTCTCGGTTTTTAGAATTGACCAATGTCCATAAATTAAGCTAATAGTATTTGGAACTTAGTTTCAAGTCAACGGTCACTTATGAAAATTTCAAAAATAGACCACTGGATGGTCCGCGCACCATTCACAATTCCGATCGAGTGGGGATCAGGCACTAGAGGTGGCACAACCCGTCTAATCTGCCGCATAGTAACGGATAAAGGTTTGGTCGGTTGGGGGGAAACCCAGTGCTTGATTGATAGCACACCAGCAGCTTTTAGCAAGGCGTCAGAGCTTGCAATAGGTTGGGACATTAGAAATGTAGAACAATATTACAGATGCGTTTTAGGAGCTGGCTACTATCACCATCCGCGAGCTGCAGTCTACGCGATCGCTGCAGTGGAAATGGCCATGTGGGACGCACTCGGTAAAGCTTTAGAACAACCGTTATGGGCTCTTTGGGGGGGGAAATGGCGAAACAAAGTCTATGCAACAGGCTATGTATTTGCATCGAATCCAACCGAAGCACGCCGCCAATTACGTCTGCACTCTGATCTCGGGCACAAGGCTTTTAAAATAAAAATTGGAATGGGAGAAGATAGCGATATTATGCTGGTAGATGCTGCTCGAACTGAGGTCGGTGACGCTGACATTCGCTTAGATGTAAATGGCGCCTGGACGAGGCCTACTGCTAAACGGCAGCTCGCTCGATTAGCTCAATACTCCCCAAATTGGGTTGAGCAACCCCTGGAGTTCTCCGACCTCCCGGGCCTGGCCGAACTGCGACGTCAGAAAATTCCAATTATATTGGACGAGTCGACTTACACGCTTAACGAAGTATCCGCAGCACTTAGCGCCGCTGCAATGGATGCAGCGCTGCTTGATCCTCATCAGGCAGGTGGGCTGTGGCAGTGCATCAAAGCCGCGGCTTTGTGTGAAGCGCAAGGAGTCCCAGTTGGCCTGCATTCCGGCGGTGAGTTAGCAATTAGTCAGTCAGCATATATACAGCTAGCAGCATCAATCCCAAATATGACCATACCGATTGATACTGAACGAGCTTGGATTAAGTCAGACATCAGTGAACAGCCGCCGGAACTGAGAAATGGATACTTTGACGTAAATGACCGGCCGGGCCTCGGCGTTGATGTTAATGAGACATTAGTTCACGCAATCGAAGTAAAGAAGATTGACGGCGCCTACTTAGACCCAGGCCGACCTGGGTGGTTTCCTACCAAGCCGTCATACTAGTAAATAGAGAGACCACCCATGATCCCCGAAAATATCTACCGATTAATAGCGATCTTAAGAGGATTAAATCCCAGAGATGCAGAAGCAGTTGGAGGTCGCCTGATAGATGCGGGAATCACGACGTTAGAAGTGCCCTTAAATCGACCTGGGGCGCTTGAGGCAATAGAGCTCCTTGTGAGAACATTCGGAAAGCAGGCCATAATTGGGGCTGGGACAGTTCTATGCGTAGATGATATCGATCGCATAAAAAATATTGGAGGCAATTTGATAGTATCACCTAATTGTAATCCAGCTGTCATTTCTGCGACCAAAAAGGCAAACATGATCTCTGTCCCAGGAATTTTTACTGCTACGGAGGCACTAACTGCGATAGGTGCGGGTGCAGACCTATTGAAAGCATTCCCAGCAAACGTTCTCACACCCCAGGGCCTAAAAGCCCTCCGGGCAGTCCTGCCCTCGGAAACACCAATAATACCCGTAGGGTCAATTCAGCCTGATAGCTTTGCAGCTTGGGTGAGTGCAGGCGCTGCTGGCTTTGGCCTGGGCTCCCTAATTTTTGACGAAAAACAACAGCTCGAAGACATAAGGAAGCGCAGTGAAAATCTAGCTACCCAAATTAACTCGCTGTTCGATAACTAAATTCAATGAAATAATATAAAACAAGACAATCACAGTTTTTTCTTCTTAACAGTTAAGTCGTAACGCAAGAAAAGTGGTATACAAAATGGTATACAAACAACCTATAAAACTCCTAAGTCCATGCCCAGTATAGCTTTCCAAGGCTAGTTCGGCGGATCCTGGGTCCGCCAAATAACCAAAATTAAACTCAATGGTGGGAATTGAGCTGTTAACGAACGTCATATTTTAATTGAGGCTCGCACCTATACCAGCGCGCCGACCGAAAACAGTTCCCGATGTTAAGCCTGAGCCACCTGGATATCCACCAAAAAATATACCGCCAACTATCTCTCCACAGGCGAAAAGTCCCTCTATTGGAGAGTTGCTTTCCGAGAGCACAGAGCCGCGCTCATCGACCTTTAATCCACCATAGGTGAATGTTATTCCGCCAGTAACAGGAAAGGCTCGATAGGGCGGCTCATCTAACTTCTGCGCCCAATTAGTCTTGTTTAATTTGAGGCCAACTGTTGCCTTCCCATCGAGAACTGTTGGATCAAAATCCCTATCTGGATCAACTGCGTTATTGTATTCAAAAAGGGTTGCTAAAGCTTGAGTGGCATCCACACCGTAGAGCTTTGAGGCGAGCTCTTCTAAACTATCAGCTTCAATAAAACTTGCATCTTCAAAGCGATATTCTTCATAAAGAAGATTAAAGACTTTTGAATCAAAAATCTGCCACGCTAGTTGATTGGGCTGTTCAAGGACAGCGCGTCCAAACTGCGCGTATGTGTAGTTTCGGAAGTTTATTCCTTCATCGACAAATCGTACGCCATAAGCATTAAGCATTATCCCTAAAAAGTAGCATATTTTCCGATAGTTTTTCCGCTGTTTGTGAGGAAGCTCAAGGTTTCCAAACTCTTTCATGTGGAGATCCATTGGAGTGGCATGACAAAGATCATAGCGCCCATAGCGTTGCGCTCCCAATGCAAGCGCCATCTTTAGTCCATCACCAGTATTATGTGGAGTGCCTCGGACCCTCGCAGCGACCCACTCACTCCCTAGCTCTGAAGATCTGAATTCATCATTCGCTTCAAATCCACCACATGCTAAAATAACGGCATCTGCTCGAATTTTCTCATCCTCAACTAGAACGCCGGTAACTCTTCTCCCTGAAGTTGTTAAACCGGTCACCCCGGCATCATATCGAATTGTACCCCCAAGTTTTTCAAATGCGCGTTTTTCCATTTCATAGAGCCCTGTGCCTTCATTTTTAGCTGCAAGTGTCAGACCGCCCCAGAAAATAATACGACCGTCTTTTTCAAAGCTTTGACGAGAATAAATGGGTTCGTATTTGACACCATATTTAGCAAGCCATGTGACAGCGTCATATGACTCACTGATCAAACGTTGTTGCTCGAGCGAAAGCGGTTTTCCATCATTGAAACCCAAAAGGTCCTCGGCAAACTTCTCAGGTGTATAGGAACCAAAGTCAGTCCGCAAAACTCGCTTATCGCTTGGGCTACTTAGCAAAGGAAGTAGCGCATCGGAGTTATCGTAGCAAAAGCGCATTGCTCCTGCCGTGTATTTAGTATTTCCACCCGCCAATTCCATATCGGCTTTTTCAAGCATCATTACATGCGCGCCTGTTTCTAGGGCAGCGATACCTGCAGACATTGCAGCGTTACCCGAGCCAACGATGATTATATTTTTTTTCATCGTTGAACTTAAGCCCCCCTGGTTTTTTCATGCGTCTGATTAGTCCCTAGAGCTTTAGCAAACATTCTACTGGCAGTATCTGGTTAAAGAAAAATCGCCTCTGGTACGTGAATGTAACCAGACATGATTTTGCGAGCTGTACGAATAATTCCAGCAGAGCAGAATTCACCATCTTTATAAGTAAGATTGACTTCGATTTCACCTTTTGGGTGCTCGAGAGTGAAGATTTGACTAGATAAGTAATTCGCACTTCCAGCTTCCGCAACGATAGTCCCAGGCGTAGTAGCTGCAACCGCTACATTGATTGAACCTGTAACCGCATGTGTCGGATGACACTCCTCCGGGACATAATATCTGCTTGTGATTTGTCCTCTATTTCTTGGTTTTGATGCAATGCCCATTTTCGGAACTACACGTCCCCGTGCATCACCCAAACCCATTCGCTCAGATGCAATTATTCGAGCAGCTTCCATGCGCCTTAATAGCAATGGATCATCTAAAGTATCTTTGCTTTCATCGCCTTTGAGACCCAGTTCCTCTGCCTTGAACCAAATCATAGGCACAGCAACATCCATAAGAGTCACGGTCAGACCATTTATATCTTCTTGTTTGTTCCCCGTTGGAAATTGTTTTCCTGTTTTCGATCCCACCACATCTAGGAAATTCATGAGGACAGGAGCTCCCGTCCCAGCCACACCATCAATACGGACATCACCCAAATAAGACCAATTGCCGCCAGGTGTATCTAGCACTGCTTCCATTAAAGAACCTGTATTGGTATTTCTTATGGTAAGTCGCGTCTCCCCGTCCTGAGCATCTACCAAACCCATCTCCAATGCTGCGTGGGCAACTGCGCTCAGGATATTCCCACAAGAAGGCGCCGTATCAACGAAAGGTCGATCCAATGAAACTTGAGCAAATAAATAATCGATATCAATACCCTCAACTTCAGATTTTGACAAAATAGCAGTTTTTGAGGTCACGGGAGTTGCGCCACCAACGCCATTTAACTGAGACGCGTCAGTTTCTTTACTCATTCCATCAGTTGTACCAAGGGCAGCCAGCAATATAGCATCACGCTTGGCCGGATCACCAGGCAAATCATCTGCGTTCCAATAAGGTCCAGAACTAGTGCCTCCTCGCATAAAAAGGGCAGGGATAGCCCGAAGATCAGACATATAGGTTTCCTTTATTTTGATTGGCCATTGAATATAGAGCCAATCGGTTCGAAGAGTTGTGGCTTCAATAGGTAATCACCCAATGCTTCAAGAATTCCACTATCAAACCAAAGAATATCACCATTAAACAAATGTCTAGCTGCGCCTAACATTAGTCGTGTGTTAGTTAAGTCAGCAAGGGCAATGAACAGAAGAACGGAAAAAAATAAAAGAAATGCATTCCAGGTCCAACTCAAAGGACTAAGCTTAAATAATAGAGCAGCCGCAAATAATACGGTTGCTAAAAGGTTTCCAAATAGAGCAGTCAGAAAAACGTACGCGATAATCCAGGTGAAAGAGGTGGCCAACCCGCGCTGCATGGAGCCTTGATTTAGAAAACTCCTTTCTTCATCGAAAAGCAGCTCCACTTCCCCTCGCCAGAAAAACGCACGAGCACATGCGACCAACGAAAGCGGGAAAAATACTAGCCCCAGGAAATGCGGCATTTGCCCATCGTTTATGTTAGAACCAAAGAAATACAGCTGTTTACCCCAAGTCATGGGAGCAAAAACCATGTATCCGAAAACAACACTGACCAGCCCTAGAAATAATAGAGGTGGAAGCTTTTGGCGCCAAAGCAAAGTCTCCACAGCCTGGCCTTCCTGCCGTGATTCCCGAAGGGCAGATACTACACCCGCGGCAACAACTAATAAAGTTAATGTAGCGATCCCCATCACTAAAACCCAATCTAGTTGCTCCATGTTGCCGCGCGCGATCCGCTGAGCAGCCCAATTAAATTTCGTTTCTAGTGGGCCTGACAAAACAAAGCCTATTAAGAACGCAGGCCTGGACCATTGAAATCGCTTAAGAAGAACGCCCAGGCCTCCAAGGGCCAGCAGAGTAAAAAACGCGTAAAAGGACTCTCGGCTAATTTTGTATACTGCAAGAAAGATGACAATCAAAAGGAAGGGTGCGAGAGCTGGAAACGGTATTTTGGTAAGCCTAGCGATAGGTGCAGACAGTCCAAAACAAAGCCCAGTTCCTAAGACATTAGCTATCATCAGCGTCCATGCGATGAAAAACGTTACTACCAAACCGGTGACAACGATAGTGCTTCCACTCGGTGAAAAGTTATTCAGCGGTGTAGTAGTATCAAACATTGCCGGGCCGGCATCAAGCGAGAATAGCCCCAAAATTCCAAGAAACACCGCCATCGACCCAGATCCAGGTAAACCAAGCAATAGCGTAGGCACCAAACCACCACCCTCTTTAGCATTATTTGCACTTTCAGGACCAATCACACCCCGAATGTCGCCTTGGCCAAAACTACTCGTGTCACCACCCCGAGCGGCCACGATAGCCTTGGTTTGACCATAGGCAATCCAATCGACGACAGAACCGCCAAGTCCTGGGACTATGCCAACAATGACGCCAATGAACGCATTCCAAAGGGATAGAACTTTATTGTCCCACCAATCCAAAAAGCCCTGACGCCAACCAAACCCTAATTTAGCATCGCCGGCTATCGAACGATTTTGTCTAAGTAATTCTGTTATCTCTGGAATAGCAAACATTGATAGGCCAATCATTGCGACACCCAGACCCGAACGCAAATACCGTTGCCATTCTTCAATAAACCCTCTTGGCGCGTTAGCGCCAAACTTGTGTGGCAACACTTGTCCAAACCAGTCAGAGACGGCTTCAAGTCCCTCCGAGCCTCGACCTACAAATCTGACAAATCCGTCAAGGGACCCCTCACCAAGCATTCCTACGAATAAACCAAGGCCTGCAGCAAGAAGACCTTTAATCAAAGAGCGACCCGAAAGAATACCCACCATTGAAATTCCGAATAGAGCGAGCATAAATTGCGCGGGCGTTCGAATATAAACAATAATCCCAGCAGCAACTGTTATGAGCAATGTTAGTACAATAACGCCAAGAATACCCCCAAATAATGAAGAGGTAAAAGCCGATGATAAAGCCTGTGCTGCTTTGCCTTGTTTCGCGAGTGGAAAACCGTCTAGAACTGTGGCTTGACTCGAACTAGAGCCCGGGATCCCCAAAAGTACCGAAGCAAATGTATCAGAAGTTGGAATGACCGCAATCATCCCAATAGCCATAGCAATACCAGGCAACGGATCGGCCTGAAATTGAGAGAGCACAACAATCAAAATTGACATCCCCGCAATACCGCCAAGCCCAGGTAGAATGCCAAGTGCTATCCCCATAACAACACCCAAGAAGACAAACAGCAACACATCCAACCGAATAATTAGGCTGAATGCATCAAGTAAGCTCCCAAGAATTTCCATGTTTACCCTATCAAACAAAAAGAGGGAGCCTGGCTCCCTCTTTCTCTTTTAATTTGTTGTATCTTACAGCTCAACGCCGAAAGATTCGGATAACCAATCTTTGACCCAATCGAGTGACGCAGCGTCAACACTGAGCGCTTTGTTCAGCAAGACCTCTGCACCATCGCCTAAACCTTGAGGATAAACGCCTAACCGCGCTGCAGATGCTTCCGCAAATCCGTCAACTTGAGTGGCTGCAGCGAATGCACCTGCAACCGCAGCAACATCAGACGCTGGAGCATCGGCTGGCAAAAATACCATTTTCTGAGCTGCAAAACCAGCTGTGAAGAAGGCTTTCCAAGCTGCGTAAGCCGGCGATCCTAGCGCATCGGGGTTCGTTTCAGCCAAAACCTCAGAGAAATGAGGTAAGTCAGGGAAAGTAGGATCTCGCCCTATCTCACCATTTGCATCAACTGCGCCCCAAGAGAATAGAGCAACCGCTTCACCCGCTGCTACTACTGGTGCGATATTAGATAGGTAAGATGAAGACGTTTGATAGTCGATTGTAGTCTCACCGGCCAAGAAAGCAGCGCGGCCAGCAGACCGACCCTTTAAACCAAAGATCGGCTCAACATCATACCCGAGAAGCTCGAATGCAAGCAACGGAACGAGGTCCAAGGATGTAGCTCCTTGTGATCCATAAGATAGAGAGACGCTTCCGAGCTGACCTGCAAGTTCTGGCGTTGTATAAGCTACACCGCCTGTTGGAGTCGCAAGAACAACCTGCCAGTCACGATACTCATACTCAACGCGATCATCGCCAAGCAAATAAGGGAACTGTGTTGAGCCTGAAGATCCGAAAATAGTACAATCATCCCAGGTCACTTCATTTTGAAAGAAGTTAGCACCCTTAGTAGAACCCGCACCTGACATGTTTTCAACAACAACAGTATTGCCAAGTTGCTCAGATACTAGCGGGGCCCAAAAGCGAGACCATTTATCGGAACCACCGCCCTCACCGAAAGGAATGATCCAAGTAACATCGTCACCGCCACAAATTTCTGCATTCGCACCTGCTCCAAATGAAAGCACCGCTGCAGCACCAAATAGAATTTTTCTCATGTTTTCCTCCTCAAAAAAAATAGGCAAGCCAAAGGAAATGTATTCCAATAGCGTCAATACCTCACTTGCATTTATGGCAGTTACCTTTCAAAAACCTTTCAAGGGGGTGTCTTTTCTTGAGAATATTACTGGTGGAAGACTCAGCGTCAGTCCGTGACGCTATGGCAGAGCTCTTAACGTCACAGGGTCACGTTTGCGATTGCGCTGAAACCGCAGATGACGCTTGGCACCTTCTAAAGTCCGAGCCTTACGACTTGGTAGTACTGGATCTGAATTTACCAGACCGACCTGGACATAGCATATTGGAGAAAATCAAGAAATCAGATTTATCACTTGCTGTTTTTGTTGTCTCAGCACGCACGGATTTGGAAGACCGTGTAGGCTTGCTTCGTGCCGGTGCGGATGACTATTTAGTCAAACCTTTTGATCCAGAAGAATTTACTGCTCGCGTCGAAGCTCTACTCAGGCGACCGAAACAGAAAAGTGCGCGTTCGATAAATCTAGGAAAGCTGCGGATACATATTAACCCACCTGAGGCTTATCACAAAGAAACAGGAGAAAGCTTTGCTTTGTCCCCAAGAGAGCGGAGTGTTCTTGCTCAGCTTGCAATGTTTGTTGGCGAGACGGTCACCAAAGAAAGATTGATACAAGCACTCTTCAACTTGGAGTCGGCAGTTCAACCCGCAGCCGTCGAGGTCTATGTCTCGAGGCTTCGATCAAAGTTGAAGCAAGGGTGTGTGCAACTTGAAATACAAACCGTGCGTGGAATTGGGTACCGTATGGTTGAAGGAGCAGGACTTTAAAAATGTTCCGATCTTTGAAGTTTCGACTCTTAATTGTGTTTGCTCTGGTGTTGGTATTTACTGCCGCTGCAGCATGGGCATTAGTTAGAGTGCAGGCTCAAAGGTTGGCGAGTAACTTACAAGATGAGAACTTAGCGGCCATGGCGTTTGGCTTCTTTTCATCTGTTACTGCTTCTGCAGGATCTTGGGTTACTCCTGAAGAAGTCGAGTCTTTTTTTCCGCGTGATTTAGATCAATACTATTACCGCCTGATAGGACCTCAAGGTGCTTATATTTCCGGATACAACTTTGTTCAGGTCCCAGTGCCTGAAGATGCAAAATCAGGCATTCCTTATTTTGCAGATTTTATGGATAACAGCGGAGAAAAATTCCGTGGCATCAGCCTGATCCTTTATTTAGATCAGCCAGACTATCCGGGCTGGGTAACACTGCAGGTTGCCCAATCAACCCGTGGTCAATTACGTCTAATTGATGAGCAAATGCGAGCATTTCGACTGGCCGCTATTGGAATTATTCTAATCGCTTTGGCCGCAGCAATCTTACTCCTTCTCGTTGCTTTTCGCCCCTTACAACAATTAACCAGATCCGTTGCTCAAAGGGGTCGCCATGATCTTTCTCCTATCCGCCAGGTAGTACCCGCGGAAGTTCAGCCACTAAAAGATCGGTTGAATGGATTGTTTACTGACGTTCAAGAAGCCCAACTTGCCAAAGATAGAGTGATTGGAAATGCCGCGCACCAACTTAGAACGCCGCTAACTGCAATTCGTTTAAACGCTAACCTGGCAGCTACCCAACCTGAACCCGCCTCCTATATTGATCAGATAGATAAAGAGGCTGAAAATGCTGCGCAATTAACTGAATCCTTGCTTAAGTTAGAGCATGTCACAGATCTAAGTCAGGGCGAAAATACAGACTCATCTGAAATATGTCAGGCCGTCTATCAAGATTGGGAACCCACCCTTAGGCGAAACGGCATCGAACCAGAATTTCAAACGCTTGGATCAAGAAAAATTCAAAGCTCTAGTGCACTCTTAGCTGAAGTGCTCAACAACCTCTTTGATAACGTAATTAAACATTCACAAGCAAACAGAATGAGACTAGTTTGCTCTCAAGATAGCATTGAATTTTCTGATAACGGGGTTGGGGTTGAAAAGGATGAATTAGAGTTTGTTGGCGAACGATTCTTTAAAGGTAAGTTAGGATCCAAACAGGGCCATGGCTTAGGGATGGCAATCGCTAAAGAATTCTCCGCTAGGTTCGGTGCCAGTTTGGAACCAATTTATAAAACTGATGGGTTTTTAATTCGAATTGAATTCTAGCCGCGTATCTTTGTAGTATTGATGCCTTCAATCAACCCGAAGTTGAGGACATAAAGATCAGAACTAGGCAAGTACTTGCAGTACAAAATGAAGTGAAAAGGCTTATTGTCTTTCTGGAGCTAACTGCGTCCAACCCATGGTAAGAAAAGTGGTATACAAAATGGTATACAAGCAACTCATAAAACTCCTAAGTCCATGCCCAGTATAACTTTCCAAGGCTAGTTCGGCGGATCCTGGGTCCGCCACCGTCCAGCATAAAATTTTCTTAATACCTAGCTGACGCCTCACGAAGAATAAGTGGACTAAAGCCAGTGATTCTCTGCCCAAAATCGAAGTCTTCTAAGCTCATATGGGGTTTCCATTTACGCCAAAGCACAGGCTGAAACTCTCGCGCCAGTGCTGGGGCAGTTAGAATTTACCTCCGCTCAGTAAATACTTGCCAGACAAATTCGGGAGCAAGCTCCCCAAGCTCAATCTGATTTATTACAGTATACATATTCTGCCCACCGTAATCAGAAACGCTATCATAGTAATGAGGATCAGAGCGTTGGAATCGCTGCCAGCAGTCTTTGGGTATAGGGGTCTTTTGGCGTTCCAAAAATGTTTGCAACCGTGCCTGTTTCTTTAATTTCGCCATGTTGAAGAACGAGCACTCGGTCCGCAACCTGATACACAACGCTTAAATCGTGACTAATGAAGAGCATCGTCAAATTTTGGCTCTCCTTAATCTCTGATAAGAGATCAAGAACTTCAGCCTGGATAGAAACATCAAGGGCACTTACAGGTTCATCCGCAATTAACAAATCAGGTTCGCAGATTAAAGCGCGCGCAATTCCAATACGCTGCGCTTGTCCCCCAGAAAACTCATGGGGATAACGATTTCTTACCGAAGAAGGTAACCTCATCAAATCCATAAATTGTCCAACTTTTGCTTCTCGTTCGTCAGCTGTCATCTGAGGAAAGTGCACAAGAAGTGGCTCTTCAATGATTTGAAACACAGTCCGACGAGGTGACAGACTTGCAATTGGGTCTTGGAAAATCATTCCCAACCGCTTTCGACGAACCCGCATTTCGCCTTGATTTAAATTCATCAGATTTTCACCATCAAAAACAACATCTCCCTCGGAGGCTGTTACTAATCGTAAAATAGCGCGCACAAGCGTTGACTTGCCAGATCCACTCTCTCCTACGATAGCAAGGGTCTCACCGCTCTCCACAGCAAAACTAACTGATTTTACGGCGTGCAAAATACGTTTTTTCTGAAACAGTGGCGTAGGAAGATTAAAATTAACGCTTAAGCTAGAAACTTCCAGAAGGCTCACGCTGCCTCTCCCCTTGAGCCATCGATACGAGGAATTGCCGCTAATAGACTCTGCGTATATGGGTGCTTGCTGCGATTAAGGATATCAGAAGTTACTCCAACCTCCTGGACTTCCCCTGCATACATAATCGCAACACGGTCGCATAATTTAGCAATTACAGCCAAGTCATGGGTTATGAAAACAACAGCCATGCCGAAGTCTCGCTGCAATTCTCGAAGTAAGTCCAAGATTTCCGCTTGAATGGTTACATCAAGGGCAGTTGTTGGCTCATCCGCAATTAGTACTCTAGGTTGATTGAGAAGCGCCATAGCAATCATTACGCGCTGACGCATCCCACCGGACAGCTCATGAGGAAACTGGTTAAACCTTGTCTCTGGCTCGGTTAGTGCAACGCGCTTTAGCATATCTAAGCAACGAAATTTAGCCTCGCTTTTGGAGAGTTCTGGTTGGTGTATTTGAATTGACTCTAGTAACTGAAGTCCAATTTTTAGATATGGATTTAAACTGGTCATTGGGTCCTGAAAAACCATAGCTAGCTCAGCACCTCGGACCTTATTTAGGTCTCTAACATTTAGATTTAGAAGATCACGACCACCGAAACTAATCTTACCACTGACGCGAGAGTTGTCAGCAAGCAAACCGAGAGGAGCCATCCAGGTTTGAGATTTCCCAGAACCACTTTCTCCGGCAATCCCAAGAATTTCTCCGGGGAAGAGTTCAAGAGACAGACCTTTTACTGCTTCCACATCTCCGTCAGGAGTAGAGAAAGTGATATGAAGGTTCTCAATAGTAAGAATAGGCTCGTTCACGTTACCGATCCTTTGGGTCCACGGCATCGCGCAGTCCATCACCAACAAAGTTCAATGCAAGCAGCAATGTTACAAGAAAGAACCCTGGACCATAGGTGAACCATGGCTTTTGCTCAATGCGAGCGGCACCTTCAGAAATTAGAACACCCAATGATGTATTTGGCTCTTGGACACCTAATCCCAAATATCCCAGGAAGCTCTCCACGAGTATCACCTCTGGGATGATAAGGGTCATATATACAACGGCTAGACCTAATACGTTCGGTATTATGTGCCTCCTCAATATAGCCAGTGGAGGAACACCCATTGCGCGGGCAGCTTCAACGAATTCACTATTCCTCAAACTCAGCACCTGACCGCGTATCACCCGAGCCATTATTTGCCATTCGACTAACCCTATAATCGCAAACACAATAAAAATGTTGCGGCCAAAATATGCAAGCGCAATTACAGCAATTAAAGTCAGAGGATATGAGATTAGTAGATCTAATATGCGCATCATAATGGCATCAGTGCGCCCACCAGCGAGACCCGAAATGGCACCATAAAGAATGCCAACGGTTAGTGCGACAATGGCAGCAACCATCGCTACCATTAACGAGATACGCATCCCAAAAATTGTCCTAACAAAAATGTCTCGACCGTTTTGATCCGTACCAAAATAATGACGTGCTTCCCAGTTTGGTGGCTGACCACTATAAAAATTTCGATCCTGAAATGCTTTACCGTAACCAGTGTACCATTCGAAGAATGGGGCACAAACAGCCATAGTCAGCAGGATCCCAACTATCCAAAGCGCAATAATAGCATTCCGATTTCGCAGAAACCTCTGGATTGCCATTTGAGTAAGTGAACGAGACTGAAGCACCTCTGCGCTTTTGTTCAAGGCAGACTCGGTGGAAGTTGGACGAAGTAAGCTCACGAATTACTTCCACTTCGACGAATGCGAGGATCGAGCCATGAGTATGTAAGATCAACTAGAAAATTGAGAAAAATAATTGCTAAAAGAAGAATGACGGTTGTGCCCATCAACAATGAATAATCACGATCAGTTGCCGCTGTAACAAACTGTCGACCCAATCCTGGCAATGCAAACGCCTGCTCCACTATCAAAGAACCTGTAAGAATCGCTGCTGCAACGGGGCCCAAATATGTAACGACAGGAAGGATAGCTGGTTTAAAGACGTGCCTGAAAAGAATGATCCGGCCAGGCAGGCCCTTAGCGCGCGCGGTGCGTACATAATTAGAATTCAGCGCCTCAAGTGCACCCGCTCGCGTAAGGCGCACTATCCGGCCCAATATGGCTGTGCCTAAAACAATAGTCGGCAACACATAATGCATAATGCCACCGGGCCTCCCGCTTGGAATCCAGTTAAGGCCACTTCTTTTCTGACGACGCGTGAGCTCTATCCATTCAAGGGTATCGACAAATAGCCAGTGTAATAAATTATCTAAGCCGATTGCAAAAAGCAGAACAACCAAGGGTGCCATGACTAAATTTGGCACAACAGTTCCAAACATACCAACCGATACCATCGCAACGTCTGCTGCCTTGTCCTTATTATATGCAGCATAAAGGCCCATCGGAATACCCAGGCCTAGGGCGAAAAGTAGTGAGGGAATAGCATAGCGGAGTGTTGCTGGCACTCCTTCCCGGACATAATCATTCACATAGACTGAGCGTCTAACCATAGAGAGGCCGAAATCACCCCGCACAATTCCACATTTCCGGAAAGGACGTTCATCTTCGCGATCAACAAAAAAGCTTGTTAGCCACTCATCCCAGGGGCACCAGGCTTGGACGAGACTTTCGCCACTTCCGTCTTCAGCTTGCGAACCAACAGTAACCCGCTGAAGATCCTCTGGCAGGGAAAGCCAGTATACTTTGTCGAATTTACCCTGATCATTAATTTCTCTACCTGCCATGCCAAACAAATACGCATTGAACTGGGCCGGCATGGATAAATCCATGTCATAATAAGCGCGCAAATTTTCTAGAATACGGGCGGGAGGCGGTCGCTCACCATCAAACGGCCCGCCTGGAGCAAGACGCTGGGTCAAAAATACCGCAAGTAATGCGATGACCACCAGCAGCAGCATCTGCAAAAATCTTTGAAAGGCAAATCCCATAAAAAAAGGGGCCTCAGCATTGAGGCCCCCCAATCAAATCATCTTAGTCAGAGAGGGTAATCCAACGAGATGGGTGACGGTCATCGCCATTAGCAACATAACCCTCAACATAATCTGCTACTAGGTGCAATGAGTTGTAGTAGTAGATAGGCGCGAGAGCAGCTTCTTCCATCGCAATAGCCTCAGCAGCCTCTAATGTTGCAATCCGCTCTGCTCCAGATTGGAGATACGATGCATCCATCAATGCTTCAAACTCAGGGTTCATGTACTTACCGTAGTTGTAAGGCACACCCTCAGTCATAAGCGCCAATAGGTTTTCAGCATCCGCGTAATCCCAAATCCAACCAGCCCGGCCAACTTGGAAATCCTGCGCCTGAAGGGCGTCATAGTGCGAAGAGACATCGGAGTTGTATAGCTCAACTTCGACACCAATTTCTGCCCACATGTCGGACACAGCGAGGGCTACGTTTTTATGCCCTTCGGATGTGTTATAGCTTAGAACAACACTTAATGGGTTATCAGCAGAATAACCTGCATCTTCCATAATCGACTTAGCTTTTGCAACACGCACACCGTAGGACATAAATGCCCAAGATGGTTGTTGAGGCGAGTAGCCTCCAGGTATTGAGGTTGGAACAAATGAGTACGCAGCATCAACGCCAGATGTATTCACATTCTCGGTGATAAAATCACGGTCAATTGTCATAGATAGTGCAGAACGTATCGCAGGATCATTGAAAGGCTCAATTGTGGTGTTGAACGCGTAGTAATAAGTACCTCCATATGGCGTAATCATCACTTCATTACCAAACTCGTCCCGCATGGCCGCGATATCGTCGGCAGGCACTGTTGAAGTAACATCAAGCTCACCCTCACGATAGAGGTTCAGCTCAGTATTCACGTCATCGATAGGATAGAAGTTAACCTGATCTAATGAAACGTTCGCAGCATCATAGAATGAATCATTCTTTAATACAGTTAGACGGTCTCCGATATTCCACTCAGAAACTTTAAACGCACCATTAACAACAATGTTCTCAGGACGCGCCCAATCTGCGCCATATTGCTCTACCGCATGCTTTGGTACAGGATACGCTGTATTGTGCGTAGTCTGAGCGATAAAATAAGGTGCAGGGTTAGCGAGTGTTACTTCTAGCGTGTTATCATCAACAGCTCTAACTCCCACGTCATCTGCGCTACCGTCACCACCATTAAAGGCTTCAGCACCATCAATTATGTGCATAAGATATGCGTATGAGGCGGCAGTCGCAGGATCTAGGATACGCTTAAATGCGAATTCGAAGTCATGCGCAGTTACA
>Ga0213865_10001315_pt1 | contig 16254 bp, 18 predicted proteins | sample PICome_6_FD_160100 | JGI IMG/M metagenome (GOLD analysis project Ga0213865, IMG submission 160100) | Coastal seawater microbial communities near Pivers Island, North Carolina, United States - PICO282 | ecosystem: Environmental > Aquatic > Marine > Coastal | place: USA: North Carolina...
CCTTCTACATGAAGTATAAATCTAGCTTGGACAAAAAAGAAATCAGATAATCGATTCAAAAAGATTGGTATTTCTCTTTTTACCTCAACTTCATCTGCTAATGCTACGACCCTCCGTTCTGCACGACGGCAAACAGTGCGAGCCACTTGGGCCATCGAAGAAGCTTTAGAGCCACTGGGTAAAATGAAGTTTTTGAGTTCGGGAAGTTGTTCGTTCCACGAATCAATTTGTCTCTCTAAAGATTCTACTAGACTAGCATCCAATTTTGGCATTGGAAAATTCGCCTCACCTTCTAAGGCCAAATAGGAGCCCATTGAAAATAATTCACTTTGAATTTGAGCCAAGAAAGGGAAACAATTGTCCGGAGCTTCTGCTGCAAGAACACCTAACCATGAATTTAACTCATCTAGAGTACCGTATGCTTCCAAACGCATATCTGCCTTTGAAACCCTCTTGCCTGTTAGCAAAGAAGTTGATCCTTCATCTCCTGTTTTAGTATATATTTTCACTTAGTATGCTCTTTCTTTTCTCCCTTCAACGTAGAAAATGAAACTCTTGTTCACCACTCTATTTCCTCCAACGGTTGGATAGTTTCCTGTAAAATACCAATCCCCAGGATTATTTGGACAACTAAGGTGTAAATCTTTAATGTCCTGGTAAACAATACTCACCTTAGCCTGTACGTCAGGAGGAGTTAAAAGTTGAGCAATCTTATCACTAATCTCTTCTGCGGTAAACGGGGCATAGATTTCTTTGACGTAGTTCAAAACCTCACTGTCCGGTAACGATTCTTGTTTCTTACATTTTTTATATACCTCATCAATGACGCCATTCATCCCTCTTTCCTTTAGTAAAGCCACAGCAGCCCTAAAGGCAATAAAATCGCCCATACGAGCCATATCAATTCCGTAACAATCCGGATATCTTATCTGCGGAGCTGAAGATGCAATCACAATGTGCTTAGGTGATAATCGATCAAAGATTCTTAATATGCTTTGCTTTAAGGTCGTGCCGCGTACTATACTATCGTCAATTGCCACAAGGTGATCTTCCGGGTTCACTGCACCATGAGTAATGTCATATACGTGACTTACTAATTCATCTCTTGAACTGTCTTCTGTTATAAAGGTGCGGAGTTTTACATCTTTCCAGGCGACTTTTTCAACTCTTGGTCGTTTTGAGAGCACCTTCCTTAGTTCTGCTTCGTTCAAGTTTTTCCCATTAATCGCTTCAAATTTGAGTTGATTAAAGTAATCCTCCATACCCTTTACAACCCCATAAAAACTGACTTCAGCTGTATTTGGAATAAAGGAAAAGACCGTGTTATCAACCTCACCATTGACCTTGTCAATTAATTTGGGGATTAATCGGCGACCCAGTTCAATTCTCTCATTATAAATGTCTCGATCATTACCTCGTGAAAAGTAAATGCGTTCAAATGAACAGGCCTTGTATTCTAGCGGCTCTTTAATTTGTTCAATACGTACGTCTCCGTGATTTTTCACAATAATCGCAGCACCAGGAGGCAATTCATTGACTTGATCCGTTTTAATATTCAAGGCTGTTTGTATGACAGGACGTTCAGAAGCCACAACCACAATCTCGTCATCATAATAATAGAACGCCGGGCGCACTCCAGCTTGGTCGCGCAAAACAAAGGAATCTCCATGTCCCATCATTCCAGCCATGGCGTAGCCACCGTCCCATTTTTTTGAAGCGCTCCTTAAAACTTCCGCCACATCGAGCCGCTTGGCTATTTCTGCTGTAGATTCTTTTTTGGTATATCCTTGCTCTTTGAGTTCGTAATACAACCGGTCATTTTCCTCATCCAAGAAATGACCTATCTTTTCCATGATAGTAACTGTATCCGCCTTTTCTTTTGGATGCTGACCTAATTCCACTAGTTCGCCAAACAGTTCGTCAACATTAGTCATGTTAAAATTACCCGCGACAATTAGATTACGAGTTGGCCAGTTATTTTGACGTAAAAAAGGATGGCAAGCCTCAATCGTATTTCCTCCGTAAGTCCCGTATCTTAAATGCCCTAAGAACACTTCACCCGTAAAAGGCAAATTCTTTTTGAGCCAAGAAACGTCTTTGAGTAGCTCAGTATTACCAGCAATTCCTTCCGCTATTCGCTTTTGTACTTTTCCAAAAATATCTCCAATGCTGTTTGAATCCACAGAACGATAACGCGAGATATAGCGAGTGCCGGGCTCCATGTTGAGCTTCACATTCGCCAAGCCTGCACCATCTTGACCGCGATTACGCTGTTTCTCCATAAGGAGATACATTTTGTTCAAGCCGTAGAATGCAGTTCCGTATTTCTCAACGTAGTATTCAAGGGGTTTGCGGAGACGTACAAAAGCAAGTCCACATTCGTGTTTGATGGGATCACTCATAGCGAGGTTTTCTGATGCTCAAACTTACCACAATTGGTGGGGCTGAACAAGTGCTATTAAATGAACTTTGACAGATCTAAATTCAACCATTCTAAAGCCGCTCCGTGAAGAAGATTCCCCTTCCTTTCCTGACTCCAAGGCATAGAATTTATGAGTTTTCCAGGGGCAAGTTCTCCCAGCGGAAATGGGTAATCTGTACCTAAAGCCACTCGTTTCTCACCAACCAAGCCAACTATGTAATCGAGCATTTTTGGATCATGAACCAAGGAATCAAGCCAGAATTTGCCCATATATTTCTCTGGTGAAACTTTATTGTCAATCGCACATAAATCGGGGCGAACGTCAAAGCCGTGCTTTATTCGGGCTAAAGTAGCCGGGAAAGAACCTCCACCGTGTGCAAAAGCAAATCTAAGATTTGGCAAACGCTCAAATACACCTCCAAAAATTAGTGAACATATTGCTAGAGAGCTTTCCGCTGGCATTCCTACGAGCCAGGGCAACCAATACTTTTCCATCTTTTCCTTTCCCATCATGTCCCAAGGGTGAACAAATACGGCCATATCCAAATCCTGACACGCCTCGAAAACAGGAAATAGCTCAGGCGCATCTAGATTCCAATCGTTTATGTGTGTGCCAATTTGTATTCCTTTTAAGCCTATCTCTTTGCAACGCCTAAGTTCTTGAATTGCTAAATCTGGACTTTGCATAGGCAACGTACCTAACCCAACGAATCTCTTGGGATGCTTGGCACAGATTTCTGCTATATGATCGTTTAAAAAAATGGCAACTTCTAATGTGTCTTTTGGTTTAGCCCAATAGCTAAACATTACTGGAACTGTTGAAAGTACCTGTACATCAACATGCTGAGTGTCACATTCACTTATGCGTGTTGCAGGATCCCAACAATTGCTTTCTACCTCCCGAAAAAAATGATCGTCCTTAAACATTCGTGCACAAGAAGGCATGTGATGTTCTAATCTTATGAACCCTCCATATCCAAAACGCTCTCGAAAATTAGGAATGTCCTTAGGAAGGATATGTGTGTGGATATCAACCGAAAAATTTCTGCTAGTTACTTCACACATTCTTAAACAAATCTTGAATCCGTTTCCATGGTAGTCCCGCATTGATTGCATGTGCGCAATTCAAGGCTTGAATAGTATTCTTTAAACCTTGGTAAGAAATCTGTTTCAATATTTTTTAGTTCAAAATAAGTGTCGTGAAGTTTATGGTTACAATTCCCACAATACCACAAGAGGCCATCTGTAAAGCCTTTCCCTTCTCTGACTCGCTCAATAACAAGACCTATGCTGCCTTCATGGCGAACAGGACTATGGGGAACTTTTGCCGGCACAGTCATCATATCTCCGGGGCCAAGATTTAAGCTTTCAACCTTACCGTCTATTTGTACATTGACGGTGATATTTCCTTCGAGTTGATAGAAAAACTCCTCTGTCTCATTGTAATGGTAGTCTTTTCTAGCATTAGGACCTGCAACAACCATAACAATGTATTCATCACTATCAGGTGTTAAGTTCTTATTAGCTACTGGAGGTTTAAGTAGGTCCCGATTTTCATCTAACCACTTCTGGAAATTAAACGGTCTTAGTACTGACATGATTTGTTTGCTTTGGGATTTACAAGTTAGCGCAAAACTGAGCACTTTTAAAATTGCAGGCAAAGCTTCCTTATCTTCGCTACACTCAGACCCAAATGATGACTATTCGCAACTATATAAATGGCGCATTTACGGCGCCGGTTGAAGGTCAATATTTAGACAATATTGACCCCTCAACTGGGGAGACTTATGGACGTATTCCCCGAAGTCAACAAAGTGATGTAAACCTTGCGGTATCTGCAGCAAAAGATGCGTTTCACGCTTGGAGTTCGCTAAGTATTCAGGAGCGTTCACGCTGGCTAATGAAAATTTCCGATGCCATACATGATAAGCTTGATGTGCTAGCACTCGCAGAAAGCAAGGACAACGGGAAACCTCTTAAGCTCGCTACGGCAGTTGACATTCCTCGTGCAAGGGATAATTTTAAGTTTTATGCGACCGCTATTTTGCACGATTCTTATGACGTACATGATATGGGCAGTAGCGGTTTTAATTATACGCTTAGGCAGCCAATTGGGGTGGCAGGCTGTATAAGTCCTTGGAACCTGCCCCTTTATTTGTTCAGCTGGAAAATTGCTCCGGCACTTGCGGCAGGGAATACAGTAGTAGCAAAACCTTCAGAGGTTACGCCTGCGACCGCTTACCTATTGTGTGAAATTCTAGATGAAATTCATTTCCCAAAGGGTGTACTTAATATTGTCCACGGACTCGGCAGTGAAGTTGGTGCTGCTATTGTTGCTCATGAAGACACTAATATTATTTCATTTACAGGTGGAACTCAAACGGGAAAGACAATTTCTTCAGTAGCCGCCCCCATGTTTAAGAAGATCAGTCTTGAATTAGGTGGGAAAAATGCCAATGTCATTTTTGATGATTGTGATTTTGAAGATGCAGTCAACACCTCTGTACGATCCGCATTTGCCAATCAAGGGCAGATTTGTCTTTGTGGCTCACGTATTTACGTTCATCAAGGGATTTATGAAAAGTTTAAGACTGCGTTTTTAGAAAGAGTCGCTGGACTAACTGTTGCAGATCCCCTTTTGGAAGAGTCAAGAATGGGAGCTATTGTGAGCAAAGAACATATGAACAAAGTTTTGAGTTACATTGAGCTTGCAAAGCAGGAAGGAGGGAAACTTTTGATAGGCGGAAAACAAGTTAAGTTAGAAGGCCGATGTTCAAATGGATACTTTATAGCCCCGACGGTTTTTGAGAACCTATCTTCTACGTGCAGGACAAATCAAGAAGAAATTTTTGGCCCTGTAGTCACTTTGACTCCCTTTGAAACAGAGCAAGAGGCACTAGAATTAGCAAATAGCACGCCTTATGGATTAGCCGCTACAATCTGGACATCGGACCTAAAGACAGCACACAGAGTGGCTGGTCAACTTCACGCCGGTATTATTTGGGTTAATTGTTGGTTACTTCGTGATCTTAGGACTCCATTTGGAGGCATGAAACAAAGTGGCGTTGGAAGAGAAGGCGGGTTCGAAGCGTTGCGTTTCTTTACAGAACCTAAAAACATTTGTATCAAACTATAATGACAAGCATTTCCGAAAAAGCATCTATTCTGCACCGCGCTGCTCGAAATCAAACTCCCATAGCACAATTTTCTTTGTCAGAGAATTACAATTTAGAATCAGCGTATCAGGTTCAACATGAGTTAATCCAGCTTCGTCAAGAAGAAGGATTTCCAATTGTAGGCATCAAGATGGGATTTACCTCGCATGCTAAAATGAAGCAAATGGGGGTAAACGACATGATTATTGGCCAATTGACAAGCGATATGCAGCTAAGTAAAAGCAAACCTCTTGTAAAAGCCGATTGTTGTCACCCGCGTGCTGAACCAGAAATAGCGTTTCGTCTAAGCACCGATATTCATGAACCCTTAACTGCAAATGAAGCAATAAATCATGTTGATGGAGTAGCTGCTGCAATAGAAATCATTGATTCACGCTACGAGAACTTCAAATTTTCCCTTGAAGATGTTGTTGCAGATAATTGTAGCTCCTGTGCCTTTATGGTGGGGCAATGGTGTGATGTGCCTTTGGGCTTAAATGGATTAGATATGAAAATGAGTTTTGATGGCCAATATGAAGCGGAAGGCTCAAGTGACGCTATTTTGGATAACCCTTTTGAAGCTTTAGCCGCCGCTACAAGACTTGCACACCGCCATAATATTAAATTAAAAAAAGGGATGATAGTCTTGGCCGGAGCCTCAACTGCTGCATCATTTATCAAGGAAACTTCGAGTGTAAAGCTCAAAGTAGACGGTCTTGGGGAAACATCATTCACGATAGTATAAAACGCAAACGAGCCGCCCCGGGGTACGAAGCGGCTCGCTGAACAAAACCATGTCGCGTCAATGAAATTACTCGCTTACACTCATTTGGTGACGCATTTATATTAACACAAATCCCGTGCCAAAGTTTTAATTATCTTAAACTAATTAAAGTTGAACCCCAAGGCTAACCAACAGCTGAGACCTATTATAGCTCAACGGAATGTTATTCCAATCCCCAGTATGATCTTGAAAACTGCTGTAATAGGTAACATCAAGACTCAACTTCCACAAGTCTAATCCAACGCCAACATTATATCCTACGGAAGGGGATTGAAACGTTTGATTATATGCATTATCGCTTACAGTTCCTTGGTAATGTACACCTGCTTCCGCCCTGACCAATTTCAATAATCGTATTCCCAGGTCAGCATCTAATTGAAGAAACTCATGATTAAATTGCCCATATACGCTGTTACCTGAAGCGTCAAACCCTTCCAAGAAATGCGTGTTTTTCGCAAATATCAAACTTCCAGAAGTATAAAGTTGATCGCCTAAGAATTGACGTCCAAAAACACCTAGATGATAACCGTTATCCGCAGTTTCGCCTTCGAGTATTTGTTGAGCAGAGTTCGTTGCATCACTTAAACCAATAGTACTAAGATTATAGTTTAATCCTGTTCTAATTCCCCAACGGCTCTGGGCACTTATGGAAATTGAAGACAAAAGGACGATGCCAATAAATATCTTTTTCATAGTTAACAGTATTGAGGTTTTTAATTAAACGTATTGCTACAATTATGCCAATTGCAACAAAATAAAATCATGACCACGCTGAATTTGACGTTTTACGTTGTTTAAAATTGAATTTAATCAATCTATTTATTCAGTATTACCCCCATAATCGAAAGGGTACTTTTGACCATTTATATTTTTTTTTGATCATTACCCCCATTATTTAAAGGGGTGCTTTGTTAAAATAATAGTGTTTTATTTACACTACCCTAATTTTTTAGGGGTATTGTTGCTTTTTGCATAATTTTGACGCCATAAAACCATCTAAAATGAAAAAAATAGACGCAATCATTAGAAAATCGCTATTCGATGAGGTGCGGGACGCACTTCACGAGGTGAATGTCTACTTTTTTAGTTACTGGGATGTAACTGGAGTAGGTCATGAAAAGAAAGGGAAAGTTTATCGCGGGGTTTCGTACAGCACATCGGATATACAAAGACGCTATTTAAGCATCGTCGTTAATGACGATTTTGTTAAACCTACTGTAATCGCTATCCTGAAAGCTGGCAATACAGGGGAAGTTGGCGACGGAAAAATTTTCGTAACACCCGTTGAAGAAGCTTATCGCATTAGAACTGGCGAAAGCGGCGGTCAAACATTGAAATAACATCTAATTACTATGGACACTACTTTAACTCTTACTGTAAACAACCTTTGGATGATGATTTGTACCGCCTTGGTATTCTTCATGCATCTTGGTTTTAGTTTTCTTGAAATTGGCCTTACTCGCCAAAAAAACACCATTAATATATTATTTAAGAACTTTTTCATCATAAGTATTGGACTCGTTCTATATGCGTTTGTTGGATTTAACTTGATGTATCCTGCATCCTTTTGGAGCGGGATTTTACCGGACTACTTTGTTGGACTTTTTGGACTTGAGAGCCCTATAGGAGAGAGCGGACTAGATTTAACTTACAATGAAGGATACACCTACTGGACAGACTTCTTGTTTCAGGGAATGTTTGCCGCTACAGCAGCAACAATAGTCTCAGGTGCAATAGCCGAACGTGCGAAGCTTGGTTCATTTTTCTTGTTTTCCATTTTATACGTTGGAATTGTATACCCTATAGTAGGGTCTTGGAAATGGGGCGGAGGATTCCTAGATGAATGGGGATTCTATGATTTTGCTGGATCTACTCTAGTTCACAGTGTTGGTGGCTGGGCTGCATTCTTGTATATAGCCAAATTAGGACCAAGAATTGGCAAGTTCACTAAAGAAGGTGCTCCATCCGCAATACCAGGTCATAATCTTCCTTTTGCAGCGGCAGGAGTCTTTATCTTATGGTTGGGTTGGTTTGGATTTAATGGGGGCTCCGTATTAAGTGCAGATCCTAGTTTGACCTCCCTAGTATTGACTACAACATCCTTAGCAGCAGCGGCTGGTGGTTTAGCAGCAGCTGGTTTCGTACATATCTTTTATAAAAACTTTGACCTAACTATGTTCATGAACGGGATTTTAGGTGGACTAGTAGGAATTACAGCCGGTGCAGATCAAATGAGCGTTTTAGAAGCAATCATTATTGGTGGAATTGGTGGTGTAGTTGTGGTACTAGGCGTTTCTTTACTGGACAAGTTAAGACTTGACGACCCAGTAGGCGCTGTTGCCGTGCACCTATTTACTGGAATCTGGGGAACACTTGCGGTAGGAATTTTTGGTGAGTTAGCTTCTTGGGATCAATTCTTAGTTCAGCTCGCGGGCGTTTGCTTGGTGGCCGTTTTCTGTGTCATTACCACAACCATTTTCCTCGCAGTAATCAACAAGATATGGGGTCTTCGCGTAGATAAAAAAGAAGAACTTGAAGGTCTTGACCAGGCAGAACATGGTGGAATGGCGGCCTACGCTGACTTCCGTATGAACCAACATTAAAACAAAATAATCTTAAAAAAGCGACCCGAGGTGCTGCAACACCTCGGGTCTAATAAAACAATTCTCGGTATGAAAATCATTTCAACAAAAGTCTCAAAAATTTGGGTAATAGCAATGTCCCTTTGTATTAACTACACAGTTAATGCACAAAGCACTGAAGATGAGTCTATAGAGTTCTCTGGCTCTGTTGACACCTACTTCAGAACCAATCTAAGCGGCGGTGATAAATTAGATGCGCCGGCTTCTAGTTTTGCAAACTTAAATGGGTTTGCTCTGGGTATGGTAAATGTCAAGGCAGAACAAAGTACTTCTCAAGGTGGGTTTGTTGCAGATTTAGTTTTTGGACCAAGAGGTACAGACGCTGTCTTTGCATCACCATATTATAGTGCCACGGGAAACATTGTTAACCAACTATATGCCTATTGGAATGCTAGTGAAAAACTTACTCTTACCCTAGGAAATTTCAATACATTCCTTGGATACGAAGTAATCTCCCCCGTGGACAACTTCCATTATTCTACTTCGTATCTGTTCTCCTACGGTCCTTTTTCCCACACGGGCTTGAAAGCAGATTATGCTATTTCTGATGATCAAAGTCTTATGGTTGCCATAATGAACCCTACAGATTTGACTGAAATGAATGATGTAGACTTGTATACTTACGGTTTGCAGTATGGATTCAAAGGCACCTATTTAAACTTTCTTTACGGAAAACAAGCCGTTGACGCAGATGCTACATTTCAAGCAGATATAACCGGATCTTACGAACTAAATGACAAAGTTTCTTTGGGGGTGAACGCATCGTACAACGAAACCATGAATGCCGGCGGTTTTTATGGAGCAGCAATATATCCTGCTGTTGCCCTAAAAGACGGATTTGACGCCGGATTAAGAGTAGAATATTTTAAGGAATTGGAAGCTGGTGGCGTTGCCTATGGAGCTGGCAATTCTGTTATTGACGCAACCCTTACAGCAAGCTACACAACCAAAGACCTTAGGCTCATCGCAGAACTTAGATTAGATCAAAGCTCTACGGCTCAATTCAATTCGATGACATCAGACCAATTATCATCATTCATTTTGGCCGCCGTATATTCTTTCTAACCTAAACTAAACAATGTTAAGGGGTAAAGCCCGGGCATATTGCTCGGGCTTTATTATTGGCAATCAAGTCCAAACTCATTCAACTTTTTGAAAAACAATTGACTAAATGCATCCACTCCTTTTCCGCTTTGAGCCATGTCTTTTTTACTAATTAATTCCTCTAGACCATTGCCTCTTTCAATTAAAACAACGGGCAGGGTAAAACCTGAAAAGTCAATACTCATTTGTTCTGCTTCATTTGTATGCAGCACATAATTTTCGCAACTTAAACTACTAATCCAAGCTTTCCACTCTGGCTTGGCACTTACCGAACTATGAGTTATATCACAAAGTTCGCAATGCTGATTTTGAAAGTACTTTCCATACAAATATGAAATCTCACCGCCAATAGTACCACTAGCATTATAAATAAAATAGACTTTAGGAGTTGTGTTTTGAGCTTCCAAACAGAAGGAAGTAATACCAATAAAAAGGACAAAGATGAATCGTAGCAAGACTTAAAGGGTTTTTAAAAACTCTTCTAGGTCAACAAGCTCTTTATCATTTAGGTTCAGCGGCTCTATCTTTTCGTTGGTATAATCGTGTCCGGAACCGCCTAAATTGTATTGATACAATACATCCGCAAGAGAAGTAATGCTTCCATCATGCATGTAAGGAGCTGTACTTTGAACATGTCTTAAGGACGGTACTTTGAAGGTAAAGAAATCAGCTGAGTCCAATGTTAATTGGGCTCGACCATAATCTTCTGTGCTGATTGCCGTACCATTATTATAAAAGTCAAAGTTTGTGAATAAGGGACCGCTATGACAATGGCTACAATTAGCCTTCCCAAAGAAAAGAGCAAGTCCATTCTTTGCTTCCTTAGATATGGCATTATCATTACCGGCCACATAGGCATCTATAGGAGCATCATTTGAAATCAAGGTTCTTTCAAATTGAGCAATTGCCCTAGTAACGGTATAGGGAGTCGCGCTGTCATTAAATGCTTGGAGAAATTCACTTTGATAAGTAGAATCCGAATTTAACCGATCCACTAAGAGCACCATATTGAACGCCATTTCATCATGTTCTTGAATAGGAACTAGAACTTGCATTTCTAATGAAGGGACACCACCTTCTCTCATGTAGTAGGGATGGTATCCAATGTTCCAAAGTGATGGAGAGTTGCGTTTACCTAATCTATTATTCACTCCCGGACTTACAGGGAGATTATCTGCTAAAGCAAAAGCTCCTTTATGACATGAGGCGCAGCTTATAGAACTATCAAGGCTGAGAATTGGGTCTGAAAAGAGACGCTCTCCCAAAGCAATCTTCTTCTGATTTGGTTGGTTATCTGTAGGGTATTGCATTTCTGGCCATTGGGCAAGTTCATTAAGTATGAAACTTGTTTGGTCATTTTCACATGCCAAAAGCAGAAGAAAAAACATGGTCACCCATTGCTTCATATTACCTCACTATAATTTTTGATGTTTTGGTTAATCCTTTGTGCGAAATGACACATAAGTATATGCCTGAATCTTTCAAATTCAATTTATTCGTGCCGTGCACTTTAAATTGCTTAACCATTGAACCCAGTGAATTGTAAATAGTCACTTCACTACCATTAATTCCCTTGAAATAAACTTCACCATTAGAAGGGTTCGGAAAAATATTCAATGAGCTAAACACATTTTCTTCAAGACTCAACGCAGAATTTCCCTCAGAGCTCCGAAACACGTTGTTGTTGAGATTTTTCAGTGCCTGAAAAGCGTTCCCGGTTTCGCCATGCGAAATAGTCCCGTTTGATACAGGTATGTTTCTGGTTAATTCAGCATAGTCGGCTTCTATATCCAGAAGCATGGTATCGTTACTAGACAATGACCCAGCAGTGACAATGGTCTGCAGAGCATAATTCGCATTACCCAAGCCGTGAAGTTCAAAAGTTTGGTTAAACGAAGCTCCCGCTGTTCCCTCTGCACAAACAAAACGATAGCCTGACGTCCATCCCCAATGCATTGATGGAAATTTCGGTGCTAATGGATGTGTTGTTGGATAAACCGTAGGGTCTAAGTTATTTAAATCTGGTCCAACACCTATTGCAAAACGTATTGCAGAAATGCTGTTAAAATCTAATGACCCTAAGTTTATGGTGGATATTTCCTCACTTAAGGCATTGATCAAGTGTACTTCAGGATATGAAAACGTATCACCTTGATCATAAATCACCTCTATATCATCAATGTAATATTGAAGTCGTGAATACTTGAATTGATTTCCTAAATTATTTACACCAACTGCAGAGTCTGAAAGCGAAATACCGTCTACTTTATGATGAATATTTAGGACTATTTGTTTTGTTTGAGAACTCAATGACAACTGAGTTAGAACAAAAGTTAGGAGAAGGATTCTTTTCATGATTCAAGATTTTGCATTGAAGTTAATACCCTTAAGGTCAATAACCTTTTGTCAAGTATCACAATAACTATTCCTTTGAGTAAAACATGTGATTCAACAATTAATTGAATTTGATGAATAATTTTAGCTAAATTGAATGGTAACCCAAACTATTCCCGCGAATGTTACCATTTGAGCACGTAGAGCAGCTAACCTTAGAAAACTCCAATCATTTAACGTATGCCATCCTTCATGAGGATGGGGATTATTTTTTTCTAGTTCAGGCTAAATTGGTGCATCAGGAAAGCCTCATTGAAATTTCTTACAACTTAGATGGAAATGGTGATTTCAAAGAAAAAAAAATAAAATATTTTCAATTAAGTTATTTCTTAAAAAATTTCTATGTTATTTCCGTTTCCATTCAAAGGAAGAATTGGGGAGTATCTGTTTGTGCAGGTGAAATGTGGGTCGGCGCGAAAAACGATATCCTGACCACGGCTTTATTCTCAAGATTAATGGGGACCTATTTGAATTGATGTCATTGCCTTCATTCAAATCTCGTTTGGTGATTTAAGGAAATGAATTACTTGGTCCAAAAAATCGGTTTGTAATGTACTGGTTTATAACGAACTTAAATCCCACGCCTAACATTGTGAAACGCTTCTGTGTTTTGATTTTCCTTCCTATTCACAAGAAAGCGTGAAAGTTAAAAAGCTGCAATTCTTAAATTTGATTTAATAAATACCCTAAAAATTAAACTCTATGAAAAAATTTGTTCCTCTGTTTTTTATTATTCTTGGATTTGCAGGATGTAAAAAAACCACATCTTATACTATGGATGGCAAATGGACTTACCCTGGAAATAGCCTCAACACAATGTATATTTACGAAAACGGTCAGCGTTATACCTACTATTGTATTGGTTCAAACTGTGATTCTCTTTACAATACTTTTCAAGCTGGCGATACAAACGCTCTGCCTGCTGTCCATAATTACTCGTTTGTAAATGATACTTTAAGAGTTGATTTAAATTTTGGCAACGAATTAGTAACTCCTGTTACTTTTGAATGTAGCGGTGGTAAAGCCAATTTTATTACACCCGGATACAGTTTAATTAGACTAGGATCTGGATGCAACTAGTATTCAGCTAGTAGCGAACATTGCAACTGATAAATAAAAAAGCCCCTTCAAAGAGAAGGGGCTTTTTTATTTCAAATATTATAGAATTGATGTATCCTAATAAAGTGTATATGTCTTTATGCATAGGTAAATAAAGATGTTGAGAACACATCATAGTAACAATTAATGTATTTGGAAAAACTCATTATTCGTCACATTCCCCATTTCTATAATTAATTATACCGTGACATTCTGCAGTTTCTTTATTCGGGTAAGTAACATCATTACATCCACATACCGGTATATAACTCATTGGTACACCTTCATTACAAGGCACTTCTAAACATTCTGTTTTGTCACAAGAAATAAACATTAAACCAAAGATGGCTGCGGCAAATAGGTTTTTCATAGCTCTATATTTTCGTGTTATAGAACCAATTATGATGCCAAACACACTTGATTTTTTGGGATTAGAAGTGTAGAATTGGGGTACGTAGAACTGGCCGCTAGCCGGGGATATTCTCATTTATGAGAAAAAAGGCGGTTTGTCTAAGCTGTGTCTGTTGATTCCGTAAGAAGCTATATCTAAAGTGAGACCATTAATTAGCATAATGGCACTTTTTTGATGTTTACTTGTATTCAAATTCAACAACGATGAAAATTATTACTACAATAGCTTTAGTGCTAATTTCTCTTACTGCCCTTAGCCAAGATTATATTGATTATGAAGACTTTACCTTCTATCAAAATGGGGAAGAAATTTCATTAGATCAAGTAAAAATCTTGACAAAAAAATATGGTGTTGGTAAATGGAAATTCAGGACTGCAACCAAACAATATCGTGCTAGTACAAATTTAAAAGCCTGTGCTCGTAAAAATTTGGGCCATCTAATCATTTTGCCCTTAGGATACTCAATGTTTAATGGCCCCTTGTATGAGATTAGTATTGGTTCGGGAGCCAGTGAATACATAGAAACTACTGGCTTTTTTTTATGGCAATACGGTTATTATGAACTCGCATCCATAACCACAATGAAAGGATACGGGAGGAGAGCAAACAGGAGATTCAAAAAAACCGCAAAAAAATTGAATGTTGCTATTCATAAAGAAAAAAGCTAGCCGAAGAGACTGTCTCAGGGTCTATTGGAGACAGTGTAAAAAAGAAAATCGACTAAACTTTAACAGAATAGCCTTTTAATATTTAAACTTATAAGCAAATTAGTCTTTAGAGCTTGCTTTAATTCAATATTCGAGTATTTCACAATCATCTTAAAAATCTACACCAATGAAACAAGCCAAACTCCAACTACTCCTCAGCAGTGCAGTGATCGCCATTATGCTCATCACTGCCATAGCCTCAGAGGCAGGTGATTGCTACTGCAGTAGTGTGCAATACTCGCTCAAGAACAACTATTCTACAGCCCCTACAGACATAGAACTTTTTATCAACGATGACTGTGTCTGGACCACATATTACATGCCAAACGGCGTAACTGAATTAAAGACCGATTCCAGTACCATATTCACGTTTTCAACCGCCGCGACAATGGAAATCTATGCAGAGACGGGGTATGCCGGCGGCGGCCCCTGCGACTTTGACACCATCACTCTAGAAGCTTACTAAGGACAATATGATGTCACAGGTTACAACTCATCGATACGCCTTTCTAGCACTGTTTTCATTGGCTTTAGGCAGCATTCTTCATTACAATACTTCTTCGGGTATACTCCGTAATCACGGAAGCGATTTTTTATGGGCACTTTTCGGTATTTTGGCCTTCCGTGCGATTTGGAATCATGATAAATACACATGGGTGCCGATCATAATAGCTATTCTCTGGGAATTTTTAGAGTTCAGAATACCGCGAGCAACCTTTGACCCAAAAGACATCTCCATTTACCTCATCTTAATGCTCATACCTTTAAGGTCTCAATGGCTAAAACATAGGAATAGAAAATATAACTCTGAGCACGACCTTTAGTTTTGTTGCTATAATTTAAGTTATCCAACGGAATACTTTGGTAATTGGATTCACAATAAGTCAGCATCAGTGGGCTGTCAACAAAAAAGCACCTGCTATTGAGGAGTTACCTTCGGCTATATATTATTAGTGCAAGATTCCCGAAGAAACACTTACGATTACGCCAACAAAAATCAAGTCAGTCTACAATTCTCTAGAAATAATAAACCCGCATTTGGCGGGTTTATTAGATGTTGTTTAAGCTTGCCAAATATGATTGCAATTACCACATTTCGTGGGTTCTTTATCCGTAAATAAGGCAAGTAGCCCAATAGGAAAGAAACAAACGGCAACTAAAATCTGCCAAGTTTTATACCCCCCTTTTTTTGTGTGTGAGTCGCATTTAGGACACGAAATCAAAGCCATAGTAAGTGGTTTAGTATTTAATAGTTCAAGTAAATTAGGTTAAAAATGGAAAGAACTAAAAAAATGGTGTTCATTTTTTTTTGATAATGGTATTTGTGTACCTGTTTGAAGTATGTATCAAGACAGAAATAGACTGGGAGTAATACACACAATGGGTTGATAATTATTGCCTTTTTAAGGTTCCCTTGAATAAGAGTTTCAAATGCTAATGTTAGACCACAGAAAGGACAATGTAGTTGTAATGTCTTTTCAAATAAGCAAAGATGCGGCAGACTAGAAGATCCAGTCTTAAAGAATAAATATATTG
>Ga0213865_10001317_pt1 | contig 16234 bp, 10 predicted proteins | sample PICome_6_FD_160100 | JGI IMG/M metagenome (GOLD analysis project Ga0213865, IMG submission 160100) | Coastal seawater microbial communities near Pivers Island, North Carolina, United States - PICO282 | ecosystem: Environmental > Aquatic > Marine > Coastal | place: USA: North Carolina...
GGGGCGACGACCATTGTGCAGAGCCCGAAGTATTTTCTCCCCATGGTTTTGATTTATCACAGCGTCCTAGTGGGCGCTGGCAGTTGTTGGTCGTTAATCATGGCGGGCGTGACACTCTTGAGATGTTTGAGCTGATGAAAAACCAGCCAAGCGGCTGGGCACTTGAGTGGCGAGGTTGTGTCATGGCCGATGGCAATAGTGTGCTTAATGATGTTGCAGCCACCGATAATGGTTTTGTTGCTAGCGAAATGGTGCAGGTTGATTCTTTTTTTAACGGTGGGCTGGATTATATACTAGGTCGACAAAACGGTCGGTTATGGCGCTGGACACTGCAATCAGGTTTGCAGACGGTGCCAAATTTACAGGGGGTAGGCTTTAATGGCGTGGTTAGCGATAATCAGAATAAGCGTTTTTATGTTAATGCCTATGGTGAAAACAAAATAAAAATATTTGACCGCATTAAAAAATTACCAACAGGCGAAGTGGCTATTGAAAAAGCCGATAACACTAACTGGGATTCTACCCGTGATGGGTTTTTACTGGTGGCTTCTCATCAGGCTAATTTATTGCAAATGGCCTGGTGTGTTAGTCACGGTGAAGTCAACTGTAATGTTCCGTTTAGTATATACGAGGTGAATATCGATACATTGCAGAAAAAAGAAATATTTCATAGCGACGGGGAATATTTTGGCGGTGGTACAGCGGCTATTCATATTAACAACCAACTCTTTATTGGCTCATTTGCCGGCAACCGCTTACTTATTGCACCCATGGGTTACGGTGTGAATTAGTTTTTGATTGGTTGAAAAGGCGAACGGTTGATATTGAATTTCGTGCATTAAATAATAATTGAGGAAAGCCTTTTGTCGCAAACAACTTCGCTGAAAAATTCTGCGTTATTGATGGGCCCGTTAATAGCCTTTTTGGTAGGTCTTATAGCGGCGACTTCATTAGAGAGTATGGCAGCTATTACTGTCGCGGTAACAGTATGGTGTGTTATCTGGTGGGTGACCGAGCCGGTACCCATACCCGTAACTTCGTTAATTCCTATGGCAGTATTTCCATTAACCGGCGTTTTAAACGGGCAAGAAGTGGCTGCAGCTTATGGTAGTCCCTTAATTATTTTGATGTTGGGTGGTTTTATTTTGTCTCGCGGAATGGAATCTACGGGGACACATCGCCGACTCGCTGTGACGATGGTCAATATGTGTGAGCGTATTGCCGGCGGGAGTAGTGAGCGCTCATTGGTAGCGGGTTTTATGCTGGCTGCCGCTGCGCTGAGTATGTGGATATCAAATACGGCGACAACGTTAATGTTACTGCCTATTGCATTAGCTATTCTTGAAAAAACTCAAAGTAAAGTATTGCCCATGGCATTGATGCTAGGCATTGCCTATGCGGCTAATGTAGGCGGTATGGGCACGCCAATTGGCACACCACCCAATCTAGTTTTCATGGAGGTTTTCACTCAAACCACGGGCGAGCGTATTGGTTTTGTTCAGTGGATGAGTTGGGGGTTGCCCGTAGTGATTTGTTTGTTGCCTATTATCATTTGGTGGTTAACAAGAAACTTAAGTGGTGGGCATGATGTTAAATTGCCGGCGGTTGGTGCGTGGACTTCTGCAGAACGGCGGGTGTTGTGTATTTTTTCTATGACGGCGCTTTTGTGGATTACTCGCAGCGACCCATGGGGAGGCTGGAGCACTTGGTTTGAGCTTGAAACGGCTAACGATGCCGCAGTGGCTTTGCTAGGAGCGATTTGTCTTTTTGTTGTGCCTAATGGTCGTGGCGGCCGTTTGCTGAATTGGGAGCAGGCCAATCAAATACCCTGGGGGATGTTGTTATTATTTTCTGGTGGTATCTGTATTGCGCGCGCTTTTTTAACTTCAGGGCTCAGTGCTGAGTTGGGCGAGTTATTCGGCGTGCTGGCCGGCTGGCCTATATTCATTATGCTGTTGGTGCTTTGTTTGGGCGTGAGCTTCTTGACTGAAACAACCAGCAATACCGCGACCACAACGTTGCTCATGCCGGTGCTCGCCGCTGCAGCAATGGGTGCCTCAGTTGCGCCTGAGTTATTAATGGTGCCTGCTGCTTTGAGTGCGAGCTGTGCATTCATGTTGCCTGTAGCCACGGCCCCTAATGCCGTCGTTTTCAGTAGTGGAAAAATCGTTGCGGCAGCTATGATGCGCACGGGCTTAGTGCTGAACATTGTTGGCGCATCAATCATTGCGTGCTTCAGCTGGCTTTTGATTTAGCATTTGATCTAACAACTACCCGGCCTGGCTTGCTCGTAAGGCGGTTTTTTTCATCAGCGGGGCGACCAATAAATCTAGCACGCCCTTGAAAATCGCTGCAGTGCCCGCATGTTGATATTAGGTCTGAGTAAAGTAGGCCGCTATTAGCTTATGCAAGCTAGCGAATAGGTGAAAATATGATAACGAGACGCGGTCATGGCAATAGAGCGCCTCCCACTAAAGCGATGAAAGACGACGCGGATTTAGACGCTCCGCTTGATGGCCTAGGCGGAGAATCGGTTGGCGATCTTGCCCTTCCAGGTGATATCTTACCCGAAAAGTTGTATGTCATTCCTGTGGGTAACCGGCCTTTTTTTCCTGGGCAAATACAGCCTGTAGTAGTCAATAAACAACGCTGGCACGGTACGCTAGAGCAGGTAGCCAAGGCGGGCCATAATTATGTTGGGCTGGTTTATGTAGATGGCAACGATCCTGAAGCGGCTAGCACCGACGATTGCCCGGCAATAGGCTGCGTTGTGAGATTGCATAATGTCACAGTGGTTGGCGAGAAAATGCAGCTTGTTGCTCAAGGTGTTAAGCGGTTTCTTGTTGAAAGTTGGGTCTCTAGTGAGCGGCCCTTTATGGCTTATGTCAGTTACCCAACCGACAAACAGAAGTTTATTGATGAGCAGCTTGAGCTAGCCGAACAAACTAAAGCGCATGCGATGGCCCTGATCAAAGCAATTAAAGAATTGTTGCCACTCAACCCGTTATATTCGGAAGAGCTTAAAGATTACTTAAGTCGCTTTAGCCCCAACGATCCGTCGCCACTAGCTGATTTTTCTGCAGCTATTACTACGGCGAAAGGGCGTGATTTACAGGCTGTCCTTGAAACGTTGCCTCTACTTGAGCGGATGAAAAAAGTGCTCATTCTCTTGCATAAAGAAATTGAAGTTGGCCAGCTGCAAACCGAAATTACGGCGCAGGTCAATGAAAAGGTAAGTGATCGTCAGCGAGAGTTTTTTTTACGAGAGCAGTTAAAAATAATTCAGCAAGAGCTTGGTATAGAAAAAGACGATAAAACGGCCGATTCCGATGAGTTTCGAGATCGGCTTCAGGGTATGAATGTGCCTCAATTGGCGCAAAAGCGTATTGATGAGGAGTTAAAAAAGTTAGGTTTTTTGCAATCGGGATCGCCCGAGTTTGCGGTTACACGTAATTATCTAGATTGGCTAACGTCATTTCCTTGGGGCGTTAATTCTAAAGACAATCTCGATCTTAAAGTGGCCCGGCAGGTATTGGAGAATCATCATGATGGCCTTGAAGATGTAAAAGAAAGAATTATTGAATTTTTGGCGCTAGGGGCTTTTAAAGGTGAGATGTCGGGGTCAATCGTTTTGTTGGTGGGGCCGCCGGGCGTAGGTAAAACATCTATTGGGAAATCGATTGCCGATGCTTTAGGAAGAAAGTTTTATCGTTTTAGTCTGGGTGGAATGCGTGACGAGGCAGAAATAAAAGGCCATCGGCGTACTTATATTGGCGCAATGCCGGGTAAGTTTGTTCAGGCACTTAAGCAGGTTGAAGTTTCTAACCCAGTGATTATGCTTGATGAGATTGATAAAGTAGGCGCTTCTTATCAAGGGGATCCTGCGTCAGCTTTATTAGAGGCCCTTGACCCCGAGCAGAACAGCAGCTTTCGTGATCACTACCTTGATTTGCCGGTCGACTTGTCCAAGGTCTTGTTCGTGTGCACGGCAAATCAGCTCGATAGTATTCCGGCACCATTGCTTGATCGTATGGAAACTATTCGTTTGGCCGGTTACATTACCGAAGAAAAATTACTCATTGCCAAAAACCATCTTTTACCCAAAGCTTTAAAAAAAGCTGGAGTAAAAGCTAGGCAGCTACGCATTGCCCGGCCTGCGTTACGGAAAATTATTGAGCAGTATGCTCGCGAGGCAGGTGTGCGTAATCTTGACAAACAATTACAACGTATTATCCGCAAAGCGGTGGTCCGGTTGTTAGAGGAGCCTGACGAGCCGGTACGGATAGGGATCACTGATCTCGAACACTATTTAGGCGCGCCCGTTTTTCGCGATGAGCATATGATTAATGGTACGGGCGTAGTCACTGGCTTGGCCTGGACGTCAATGGGCGGCGCAACCTTGCCCATCGAGGCGACGCGCGTGCACACCAAGCACCGAAGCTTTAAGCTCACAGGGCAGCTGGGTGATGTAATGAAAGAATCGGCCGAAATAGCCTACAGTTATGTGGTCTCGCACTTAGCGGAGTACGGTTGCCCTAAAGATTTTTTCGATGAATCGTATGTTCATTTACACGTGCCTGAGGGCGCTACTCCCAAAGATGGGCCCAGTGCGGGCATCACAATGGCCACGGCACTGCTTTCTTTGGCCCGCAAACAGAAGATCAGGCAGCCACTGGCCATGACGGGTGAGCTGACGCTTACCGGGCAGATTTTGGCTGTAGGTGGGATTCGTGAAAAAGTCATTGCGGCTAGGCGCCGAAAAATAAATCAGCTTATTATGCCCGAGGCTTGTCGTCGCGATTACGAAGAACTGCCCGATTTTCTTAAAGCCAATATAAATGTCTATTTCGTCGGGCATTACCGCGAGGTTTTTGAATTCATTTTCAAGTAGAATGGCCCGCATCAAGCGCTGTATATATTATTCAGTAAACATTGTATTCATTGACCACAATCGAAAGTAAAGGAGAAAAAAGTATGGCCATTCAGACAGGCGATAAAGTACCTGCGTGCACCTTAAAAGTTATGGGTGCTAACGGCCCAGAAGACATCACCACAGAAGCTATTTTTGCTGGAAAAAAAGTGGTGTTGTTTGCCGTACCGGGCGCGTTTACGCCAGGTTGCTCAAAGGCTCATGTTCCGGGCTTTGTTGTTAATGCCGATAACATCAAGGCAAAGGGTGTCGATACAATCGTCTGCCTATCTGTCAATGATGCCTTTGTCATGGGTGCATGGGGCGACGCGCAAAATGCTCAAGAGTTGTTAATGCTTGCCGATGGTAACGGCGAATTGACAGGTAAGTTAGGTTTAGAGCTTGACGGGAGCGGGTTTGGTTTAGGTAAGCGTTCGCAGCGTTATGCAATGATTGTCGAGGACGGTACGATCACCACCTTAAATGTTGAGCCTGCGGGTGATATTGGTGTGAGTAGCGCCGAAACCATTCTTGAGGCACTGTAAGTATCTAGCTAATCTTGAATCGAAGAATGAGCATGCGCACAATGAAGAGTCACGCGCATGCTCATTCTTTTTTGTTTGGCTTGTTGAATTAAGTATTAATAATAATACGTACCGCTTGTAGATTGGCCGAAGCGTTTTTCAAGTGTGCCAAGGCGCTTGTTTTTTGCTTGGCAAAGTATTCTATTTCAGCCGGACGAATAGACTGATTGCGCTTATTTAATTGGCGCAATCGCAGCAATTCGGCATCAAGTGTTTCGCTCAGTTGTACCCCAGCGGTTTCTATTAACGGCATTGCTTCGGCATCTGCTATGCGTTGCGCGCAGGCCACCATTTTTTCTAGCTCTGGTTTTAATTGCTTAACAATAGCCGGTCGAGATGTGCGTTTTACGTGACTGCGAATTTTATTCAGCTGGGCGTATTTGATCGCTTTGGTTAAAACATTGCCTTGCATGTCAATGAGCACACGCATAGGTGTTGCCGGTAAGTAGCGTTGTATTTGCAGATCACGCGGGGCGCTGCACTCGGTGACGAAAAAACATTCTAAAAGTACGCTGCCGGCTGGCAGTGATTTTACTTTGATGGCGCCAATAGCCGCGTTACCTAATTCTGTCCCAGCTATCATTTCCATGGATTCATCGACCATGGGGTGTTCCCAGGTCATAAATTCCATGTCTTCACGACTTTGTGCTTTGCTGCGGTCGTAGGTAACCGTTACGCCTTCTTCTTTTACTCCAGGGAATTGTGCCGTTAGCATTTGATCGGTCGGTCGTAATACTTGGCAATGTTCGGAGTGATAGTCTTGTTCAATGCCGAAGGTATCGAAAACTAAAGACATATAGTTGCTAAGTACTTCGCTTTGCTCGGCCTGGCCAACGGTTTCTATAATATTGGTGGCGACCTCGACGTTGCAAGAATTTAATTCTAAAAGTTGATCGCGTCCTTGGGCCAGTTCATTGCGCAGAGCGGAGGTGTGCGTGATAGTGTTTTCAAGCAGTGCTTCAAACGTTTTTTCATCAGCAGTAATGGTTTGTGCCAGCCAGGGCTGTAGATTTTTTTCGAAACAATTATATACAGCAAGACCTGCAGAGAAACTGTGCCTGAATGCATTGAGTCCTTCATCGTACCAGCGATATAAGTACTCGGAGGCGCTGCCCTCTAAATAAGGAATATGAATTTGAATGTCATGTGCTTGGCCAATACGATCAAGGCGACCAATGCGCTGCTCAAGTAAGTCAGGGTTGGTAGGCAAATCAAATAAAACTAAATGGTGAGCGAACTGAAAGTTGCGGCCTTCGCTGCCAATCTCCGAGCAAATCATTACCTGAGCGCCGGCTTCGGTGTCGGCAAAATAGGCCGCGGCTCGATCGCGCTCTATGATCGATAAGTCTTCATAAAATGCGGTGCTGCGTATGCCGGCATTAAAGTGTAAATGTTTCTCTAGGTCGATTGCAGTTGATGCATGGTGGCAAATCAAAAGAACTTTTTCATTGCGTAATCCTTTGAGTAGGCCTTCAAGCCAGGCCACCCTCGGATCTTCGCGAAGCCATTGTCCATTTTGCTCGCTGCTTAAATGCTCTGGGTATAAACCGCTGCGTTCACGATAAATATCGGGTATTTCCAACGGGTAGCCAACCGGTAGGCGAGCTGGAAAATTCTTTATTGCTGCTCGGGTATTACGAAATAGTACGCGACCTGTGCCGTGACAATCGAGTAACTGATTCACTAGCTGCTGCGTATCGCTTCCTTGCTCATCGGGTTGAATATATTGTGCCAACACGGCTTGTTGAGTTGCGCTCAATACTTGTTGATTCAGTAACTGAGTTACTACCTCGTTCAGGCCAACAAATTTTTCTTGCTGTGCAATGAACTCATTGAGATCGTGAAAGCGAGCGGGGTCGAGCAGTCGCAAGCGCGCAAAGTGACTGGCAATGCCTACCTGCTCTGGAGTCGCCGTTAGCAACAATAAACCGGCACAGCTTTTCGAGAGCTCTTCAATAACGCGGTATTCGGTGCTTACACCGCTGCGGTCACTGGGCTTGGCGGCAGGTTCGACGTCGGCGCTGGTGGTGTTATCAGGCGACCAGTATAAGTGATGAGCCTCATCCACAATTAATAAGTCCCAGTCAGCCTTTTCAGCGTTACTAGCTATGGCTGGGTCGCTGCATAATAGGTCGAGACTGCAAAGGACGAGCTGCTCAGATTCAAACGGATTGATTTCACCGGCCTCTTGCAGTGCGGTATAGCGGGCTTTATCAAACAGTGAAAAGCGCAAATTGAATTTACGCAGCATCTCTACCAACCACTGATGTAAAAGAGGCTCGGGCACAACAATAAGCGCGCGTTTGGTCAGCCCGGTTTGCAGTTGGTAGTGCAAAATCATACCGGCTTCAATCGTTTTGCCTAAGCCCACTTCATCGGCAAGCAAAACTCGTGGGGCGAAGCGGGAAGCGACTTCACTGGCAATATACATTTGATGCGCCAACAAATTAGTTCGCGGGCCCAGTAATCCGCGTGCTGCAGATTGCTGTAATTGAGCGCGGTATTGCAAAGTGGCTACACGTAATTGGAATGTTTTATTTTTATCAAACTGACCGCTATACAGTCGCTGCGTTGGTGAGCTGAGTTGAATGAGGCCAGATAGCCGGGACTCGGGCAAAATTTGCTCTTCGCCGTTGGCGTCCTCTACTAAGTAGTAGTTAAGCCCTTTAAGCTCTTCAACCGCTTTAACAGTAAGTAGCTGTTGCTCTGCATCGTGCAGCGTATCGCCGGCCTGAAAAGCAATACGTGCCAGTGGCGCGCTATATGCCGCATACATGCGCTCCTCTTCACAGGCAGGATAGTGCACCGTCATGTGCCGACCATCTGTTTCTACTACAATTCCAAGCCCTAACTGCGGCTCTGCTTGGCTTACCCAGCGTTGACCTACGACAAAATCCATCAAGTATCTCTGGCTACAACAATATAAATAAAACACTGTTAACTTAGGGCATTAACGCGACAGAAGATAACGAGTAGTGGTTGTGTGAGCTCGGCCTCGCACAGTTTTTTTTCAATATTTATTTACGCGCCGCTTATTTTAAAGCAACATCGGGCTTTATTAATCTGCAATATTAAGTCATTGATGCCGTATAAATAGATTCTATAGCCGCATTGAGCGCCAAATTAAATTCGTCATCAGTTTGTTGCGCGCTCAACCCTTGTGTAAGTGCTCGCGAAAAGCTGGCAATCATTTTTTCGTTTGCGGTGAGGCGGTGATCGGCCTCTTCGCGCGTATAGCCGCCAGAAAGGGCTATCACCTTGAGTACTTGTGGGTGTTGCATGAGCTCGCGATAAAAATTAGCGAGCTCGGGCAGAGTCAATTTGAGCATGACGTATTGGTGAGCCGGGAGCTGATCTAGGTGAGTGAGTAGTTCGGCCTTGAGTTGCTCTTCGACTGCGGCCTTTTCGTGGGAGTGAATGTCGACTTCAGGCTCAATAATAGGAATAAGCCCAGCGGCCAAGATTTTTTCGCCCAGCTCAAATTGTTGCGCCACCACCTTCGTGATACCGTCTGCGTCATAATGTTTGATAAGTGAGCGCATTTTGGTGCCAAATACACCGCGTTCTTTAGCTTTTTTTAGCAATGCCGCTAGGTTGTCGATCGGTTTCATGAGTTGTACGCCCTGCAACTCGTCAGCTAGACCTTTATCGACTTTCAAAAACGGCACAATTTGTTTGTCTTCCCATAAGAATTGCGCGGCATTTTTACCTGCAAAGTCACGATCGAGGGTATTTTCAAACAAAATAGCGCCTAGTATGCGTTGGCCATCGAATACTTCGCTGGTGACAATGCGTTCCCGCATTTGATGAACAAGCGCGTACATTTCTTCATCATTGGCGTAGTCTCCTTCGTTAATGTCGTATAAGCGCAGTGCTTTTGGCGTGCTGCCGCCACTTTGATCTAGTGCGGCAATGAATCCAGGCTGCCGCTTGATTTTTTCAAGCTGTTGATCGAATGATGGCATGAGAGGCGCTCCTTTGGGGCTGGATAACGTCTATTTCAGTGGCGGGTCAGTTGTGATTCGCAGAGCTATAAAGCTGTATTTGTGCGGGACGGAATCTTATCATAAGGCGCCTAATGCTCTCGACGCCAAGAATGACAAATTACACCTAAAATTCGCAAATTTATGGTCCATATGCGCATCTTGGGATCTCGAGTTACCAAGAATCACGCATATAAGTGGTAAACAAATTGCTCGAGAGGCTCGCTTGGGCGACAATGTCGCGCCCCGAAAAGGCGCGAGGCTAGATTTTCTTATCTTGATCTCGCTCGGCTAGGCCAATATTGGCGCTGGGGCAATTTTTCGCTAATCAAACCAATTATCAGGAGTCATGCTTCATGCCTACACGTCGTGATTTAGCCAATGCCGTTCGTGCGCTTTCAATGGACGCAGTCCAAGCAGCTAATAGTGGCCACCCTGGCGCGCCAATGGGTATGGCAGACATTGCTGAAGTGCTGTGGAATGACTTTATGCGGCATAACCCTAAAAACCCTCAATGGCCTGATCGAGACCGTTTTGTGCTCTCGAATGGCCATGGCTCGATGTTGTTGTATTCATTGCTGCATCTCAGTGGCTATGCGCTGCCCATAGAAGAGTTGAAAAATTTCCGCCAGTTGCACTCTAAAACACCGGGTCATCCTGAGTATGGTTATGCGCCGGGTGTTGAAACTACTACTGGCCCACTGGGGCAGGGAATCAGTAATGCAGTGGGCATGGCTCTGGCTGAAAAAACACTGGCTGCGCAATTTAATCGTGACGGCCATTCCATCGTTGATCACTTTACCTATTTATTTTTGGGCGATGGTTGTTTGATGGAAGGCATATCGCACGAGGCTTGTTCACTTGCCGGCACCCATCAGCTGGGTAAGTTAATTGGCTTTTATGATGACAACGGTATTTCTATTGATGGTGAAGTAGAAGGTTGGTTCACCGATGATACGCCTAAGCGCTTTGAAGCCTACGGTTGGCAGGTAATTCCGGCGGTTGATGGCCACGATGCCGAAGCTATTAAGCAGGCTGTTGAGGCAGCCAGAGCCGACACCACGCGGCCGACGCTCATTTGTTGTAAAACAGTCATCGGCTTTGGTTCGCCTAACAAAGCCGGTACTTCGGGCGTGCATGGTGCTGCGTTGGGAGCCGACGAAGTCAAAGCGGCGCGTGAGCAATTGGGTTGGTCTCACCCGGCGTTTGAAATCCCCGAGGCTATTGGGCAAGGCTGGAATGCGACCGATCGCGGCGCGGCATGCGAACATGATTGGCAGCAGCAATTTGATCAATATCAAACTGCTCATCCAGAATTGGCCGCAGAATTTGAGCGTCGCATGAGCGGTGCATTGCCCGCAGATTTTGCCGAGCATGCTCAGCAGTATATTGATCAATGCCAGCAAAATGCCGAGAGTCCAGCCACGCGCAAGGCTTCACAAAATTGTCTTGATGCGTATGGCCCTAAATTACCGGAGTTACTCGGTGGCTCCGCTGATCTAGCAGGTTCCAACAATACTATTTGGAACGGCAGTGTGCCTATTACTGCAGGCGATGCAGCGGGCAACTACTTCTATTACGGTGTGCGCGAGTTTGGCATGTCAGCCATGATGAATGGCATGACCTTGCACGGCGGGTTCATCCCGTATGGTGCTACCTTTTTAGTCTTCATGGAGTATGCCCGCAATGCAGTGCGCATGGCGGCTTTGATGCGCCAGCGCGTTATTTTTGTTTACACCCATGATTCTATAGGCTTGGGCGAAGATGGGCCGACTCACCAGCCAATAGAGCAGCTCACGAATTTGCGCACTACGCCCAATATGTCTACTTGGCGACCCTGTGACTCCGTGGAGTCGGCGGTGGCGTGGAAGGCAGCGTTGGAAAAGGCCGATGGCCCATCCTCTTTGATTTTTACCCGTCAGGGTTTACCTCATCAGGCTCGTGAATCACAGCAAGTGGCGGCCATTGAGCGCGGCGGCTATGTCTTGCACGACGTGCCGCAGCCTGATGTCATTCTGATTGCCACCGGTTCAGAGGTGGGGCTGGCAATGCAGGCTGCCACGCAGCTCAGTGAAACCGGCATTGCTGCGCGTGTGGTCTCTATGCCTTGCACAGAGGTGTTCGATGCCCAAGATGTAGCGTATAAAGAATCTGTGTTGCCATCTAACGTTACTGCCAGAGTGGCGGTTGAAGCGGCCCATGTAGACTTTTGGTATAAATATGTAGGCCTGAATGGCAAGGTTGTGGGTATGCGTAGCTTTGGTGAGTCGGCGCCCGCAGAGCAGTTATATGATCTCTTTGGTATTACCGTGGCAGCAGTTAGTGAAGCGGCCAAATCGGTTCTTGCGAATTAATTAGAGCCAGTGACTAATCGAATCTTAAGTCAGCTTAGCATGGGTTTTACTGACTCATCAGCGCGGTGTATTGCAGCGTTAAGTCATGAGTGATTTGGGGGCGGGGTTATGCGTGTAGCGATTAACGGTTATGGCCGCATTGGTCGCTGCGTGCTACGCGCAGCTATGGAGAGAGACGATTGCGCGGCACTGGAGTTTGTTGCTATCAATGAGTTGGCTGCACCCGAGTCACTGCACTACCTCACCCGTTACGATAGTACGCATGGTCGCTTTCCTGGCACGGTTGAGCTTGAGTCTGGCCACCTTGCTTTAAGCTCAGGTAATCGTCATGTTAAACCTGCGTTGTTAGCTGAAGCTGATCCTGCCGCCTTACCGTGGCAGCAGTTGCAAATAGATATGGTGCTTGAATGCAGTGGGCAAGTGACTACAGCTTTGCAGGCGCAAGCTCATTTGGATGCTGGTGCCGGTCACGTGCTGTTGTCTAATCCGGGGGAGTCGGGTATTCCTGTTATTGTTTGTGGTGTTAATCTGGCACTGCTTGATACGTCGCCTCCACTTGCATCGGCTGCCTCTTGCACGAGTAATGCGTTGATTCCAGTTTTACACGTGCTGCATGAGGCCTTTGGAATTAGTAACGGCGTTATCACTACTATTCACGCGTCGATGCACGATCAGCCTGTGATTGACGCCTACCATAGCGACGATTTACGTAAAAATCGCGCTGCTTCACAGTCGATTATTCCTGTCGATACGGCTCTTGCGCTGGGCATAGGTCGTGTACTACCTGAGCTGGAGGGTAAATTTGCTGCGCATGCTGTGCGGGTTCCGGTCAATAATGTTTCTGCTTTGAATATCACACTCAATCTTAATTGCTTAACCGATGTGACAGCGGTGAATGGCGTTTTGCAGCAAGCTGCTAAAACCAGCCTTGAGGGTGTGATGGGCTTTACGCAAGAGCGGCTTGCTTCTTGCGATTTTAATCATGATGCCCGCTCTGGCATAATTGATGCTCAGCAAACGTTGGTGAGCGAAAACACGGTTAATCTATTGGTTTGGTTCGACAATGAGTGGGCATTCGCTAACCGCATGCTCGATCTATTATTGCGTTATCCTGATTAATGTGGGTGCTGGTATTTGAACTGGCTTGCGCCGCTACGTACTGTTGTTAAATGATCTAACAGCTCCGGTTCGGGGGCTGCCTAAAAACCAAGAAATTGTGTAGTTAGCATTGCAGGAAGTCTATGTCTGTATTATTGATGCAAGACCAAGCGCTCAGCGGCAAGCGAGTGCTCATTCGCGAAGATTTAAATGTGCCAATAAAAGAGGGCGTGGTTGCATCCGATGCGCGTATTCGAGCCGCAGTGCCGGGTATTGTGCAGGCGATAAGCGCAGGCGCTCAGGTGATCGTGATGTCACATTTGGGTCGCCCGGTTGAAGGCGGCACTGACGCTGACAATGCGGCTTATAGTTTGGCGCCGGTGGCAAGCCATTTGGCCGAATTGCTCGGTTGCGACGTACCATTAGTCACTCATTGGCACGAGCCTAAAAATGTTGAGGCGGCTTTGGCTGGTGCGAATATTTGCTTGCTCGAAAACGTTCGCTTTAATACTGGTGAAAAAAGTAACGACGATGCCTTGGCTAAACAATATGCGAGCTTGTGTGACGTTTTTGTGATGGATGCTTTTGGTACGGCTCATCGTGCCCAGGCTTCAACGCATGGTGTTGCAAAATATGCTCCTGTGGCCTGCGCAGGACCCTTGTTGGCGGCCGAGCTTGAGGCGCTTGCCCAAGCCCTTGCCAATCCGGCACATCCCGTCGTTGCGATAGTGGGGGGCTCTAAAGTTTCTACTAAACTCACAGTGCTGGAGTCACTGGCTAAAGTGGTCGATCAGCTGGTTGTAGGCGGCGGTATAGCGAACACTTTTTTAGCAGCGGCGGGTAAAAACGTGGGTAAATCATTGTGTGAGCACGAGCTGCTAGGCACCGCTCGGGAGCTGGCGGCCAAAATCAATATTCCGCTACCTACCGATGTCGTTGTGGGCGCTGAATTTTCGGCGAGCACCGAGGCGTGCTTAAAGCCGGTTGGTGAGGTGCAAGCTGACGACATGATTTTTGATATTGGCCCACAGACCAGCGCTCAGTTTGCCAAAATATTACAAGAGGCAAAAACTATCATCTGGAATGGTCCGGTGGGCGTATTTGAATTTGAGCAGTTTAGTGCAGGCACTCAAGCACTGGCTGAAGCGATTGCTTCAAGCGAGGCATTTTCTATTGCCGGTGGGGGTGACACTCTGGCCGCTATCGATCAGTTCGGAGTTGCTGACCAAATATCGTATATCTCGACAGGCGGCGGCGCATTTTTAGAATTTGTAGAAGGCAAGGTATTGCCAGCTGTGGCTATATTGGAAGCGCGCGCACAAGGTTCGGCGTAATGTCTATTGGTTTTTGATGAATATCGTGCGACAAGGGTAACACTATGGCAATCAAAAACGAGAGCAATCAGCAGGCGCGCAAGTCGGACACTTCGGGCGAGCAGCTTATGAATGTCGACGAGCTAAGAAGGCAGCTCAGGCCGCTTGATTTATCGGGCACGCACGAGCACTCTGATGCAGAGCGCGGTTATTTCGATTTTTATGATATTAACTTTAGTCAAAAGCTCGATAGGGTTAGACATTATTTTGGCTATATAAAAAGTAATGACTACCGATTGGCCTGTCACTATTTTGAAAATGAAGGAGCCCAGAGTACGTGTTTTATAGTGCATGGTTTTCTAGACCACGTGGGCTTGTTTAAGAAAGTCATCGACTATTTGTTACATCGTGGTTGCAATGTAGTGGTGTTTGATTTGCCTGGCCATGGCCTGTCAAGTGGTAAGCGGGCGCATGTAGAAAGCTTTGGTGATTATGTGCTGGCATTGCGGCAATGCTTGGAGTTTTTTTACAAGAAGACATCCTCTCCGTGGCACGTAGTTGCGCAAAGTATGGGGGGTGCCATTGTTATGGACTACCTGCTAAGCCAGCAGTACGATGAAGCTACAGGGCCGTTTGAAAAAGTGCTATTGCTAGCGCCTTTGGTGCGCCCAGCAGGCTGGATGTCCATTAAAATTGCCAACAGACTATTGCGAGCATGGTTGCCCAGCACTAAACGAAAGTTTACGGTTAATTCGCATGATCAGGATTTTTTAGATTTTGTTAGAACGCAAGACCCCCTCACTATTAGAGCCATTCCGCTTAAGTGGCTTTCTGCATTGGTGGTTTGGGAGCGCCGTTTTCGCGAGCTGAGCTGGGGTGATAATGCCTTGTTGGTTGTACAGGGCGATGATGATGGCACAGTCGATTGGCGTTATAACCAAAAGAAAATTACCGAAAAGTTTCCTAAGGCTCGGTTTATGCCCATTAAGAACGCGCGCCATCACCTTGCTCATGAAAGTGATGAATATTTTTCTCGCGTCACGCAGGCGGCCGATATCTATTTCGAGCGACGAACTAAGCCGCGCTAGCCGGATGTTATTTGTGTTAGTAGCGGTGCAATAAAAGATCAATCTATTTCAGGCGGCACTACCATGCTGCATAACAAGTTAATTTATGGGATTCTTTCAGATGGGTAAAAAAGCCACTAGTGATGTTTTAGCAGCGCATTACAAAAGTATTATTGAGGGTGTCGGTGAAGATGTTTCGCGAGAAGGTTTGCTAGATACGCCAACTCGAGCAGCGAAGGCGATTTTATCAATAACTAGCGGCTATGAAAAGTCGTTAGACGATATTGTTAACGGCGCTGTGTTTGAGTCAGGCAGCGACGAAATGGTTTTGGTTAAAAGTATCGAGATGTATTCGGTTTGCGAGCACCATGTTTTGCCTTTTATAGGCACGTGTCATATTGGCTATATTCCTAATGGTAAGGTGTTAGGGCTGTCAAAGTTTGCGCGCATTGTTGATATGTACTCGCGCCGCTTGCAAATCCAAGAGCGTTTAACTCGTGAAATTGCCGATGCTATTTTATCCGTAACTGGAGCAGCCGGAGTGGGCGTTATTGTTGAAGCAAAGCATATGTGTATGATGATGCGCGGTGTTGAAAAGCAGCATTCAACGATGGGCACCTCAGTCATGCTGGGTGAATTCCGTGAATCTTATAATACACGGCAAGAGTTTTTGCGTTTGCTGGGCGACATGGGTTGAAATTTAAAGGCATGTCGCTAAGTCGTTTTTATAACCTCACTTTTGGCGTTTTGTTGTGCTTGATTTTGGGTGCGTGTAGCTCTTGCGATAAGGCAAGCTGTGATGGCAGTGAAAATAATGGTGGCGGCACCGGAGGTGGTGACGATGGCCCATGCCCTGCCTTGGGTGATTTGACGGTTGAATTCGTTCAAGCGTTTGGCGGCGATACTTTTTGCGAAATAAGCGGCAG
>Ga0213865_10001323_pt1 | contig 16227 bp, 15 predicted proteins | sample PICome_6_FD_160100 | JGI IMG/M metagenome (GOLD analysis project Ga0213865, IMG submission 160100) | Coastal seawater microbial communities near Pivers Island, North Carolina, United States - PICO282 | ecosystem: Environmental > Aquatic > Marine > Coastal | place: USA: North Carolina...
AAGTTTATAATAAAAGAAAAAAAATTTAAAACAAAAAAAAATCTTACAGATCAAATAAAAAAAGATATTACAACTGCAAAAAAAATTTTAAATAATGTCTGAAAGCACTGTTAATCTTCCAAAAACAAATTTTCCAATGAGGGGAAACCTTCCTCAAAAAGAGCCTGAAACTATAAAATTTTGGAATGAGATTGATTTGTACAAAAAAATTAGATCAAAAAGATCAGGTAGAAAGCAGTTTATTTTGCATGATGGACCTCCTTATGCCAATGGCAATATTCATATAGGAACTGCACTAAATAAAATATTAAAAGATATAGTTGTTAAATTTAAATCAATTGATGGCAAGGATTGTCCATATGTACCAGGATGGGATTGTCATGGTTTACCAATTGAATGGAAGATAGAAGAACAAAATAAAAAAAAGGGAATTGATAAAAAAAATATATCAATTTTAGATTTTAGAAATCAGTGTAGAGAATTTGCAAAAGAGTGGATTGAAATTCAAAAAAATCAATTCAAAAGACTTGGCGTTTTTGGAGATTGGGAAAATTATTACGCGACAATGTCAAATGATGCAGAAGCGCAAATAGCAATTGAAATTTTGAGATTTTTAAAGAATGGTGGTTTATACAAAGGCTATAAACCTGTCTTATGGTCAGTAGTTGAAGCTACTGCATTGGCAGATGCCGAGGTAGAGTATCAAGACCATATTTCAAATCAAATTTATGTTAAGTTTCAATTAAAAAACAAATTTAGGGGGCATGATAATTTAAATATTATTATTTGGACAACGACACCTTGGACGATACCTTGCAATAGGGCATTAGCCTATAATTCTAATTTAGAGTATGGAATTTATGAAAATAAAGATGAAGAGAAATTCATAATTGCCAAAGACTTATTTGAAAATTTTGTAACTGCTACTATAAATAAACCCAAGTTGATTGAAACTTTTAATGGCAGTGAATTAAAAGGTTTTAAGGCCAATCACCCATTTCATGATTTGGGCTATCAGTTTGATGTTCCTCTACTAGAAGCTGATTTTGTTACTATTGATCAAGGTACAGGTATTGTACATGTTGCTCCTAGTCATGGACCTGACGACTTTGCTTTGGGATTAAAAAATGGAATTAAAGCCGAGAATACAATCGATGATAATGGTTATTACACGAAAATAATTAAAAAATTTGAAGGACTTCATATTTTTAAGGCAGATAAAGTAATAATTGAAGAATTAGAAAAATTACATAAATTAGTATTTACCGCAGAGTATAAACATAGTTACCCGCATTCATGGAGATCTAAAGCTCCACTCGTTCATAGAGCGACGCCACAGTGGTTTATATCAATGGATAAGAATAAATTGAGACAAAAAGCTTTAGAAAATATTCAGTCTACTGATTTTTATCCTTCTATTGGAAAAAATAGGATTCATGGGATGATCGAAACAAGACCTGATTGGTGTATTTCAAGACAAAGGTTTTGGGGAGTGCCTCTACCAATTTTTATTGATAAAAAAACACACGAGCCAATTATAGATGAAGAAGTTAATAAGCGTATTTACGAAATCTTTAAAGCGGAAGGAAGTGATGCTTGGTACAAAAGAGATCAGTCTGAATTTTTAGGAAAAAATTATAATTCAAATGATTATTCTAAAGTAGAAGATATTGTCGAAGTATGGTTTGATTCAGGATCCACACATACTTATGTATTAGAAAATAGAGAAGATCTAAAATGGCCAGCTGATATGTATCTAGAGGGTTCTGATCAACATAGAGGATGGTTTCATTCTTCCTTATTACACTCCGTTGGAACTAGAGGTAGCGCACCATATAAAAGTATATTAACGCACGGATTTGTGGTTGATGGCAAAGGGCAAAAAATGTCGAAGTCCCTTGGTAACGTAGTTGCTCCCGAAGAGATTATTAAAAAAAATGGTGCAGACATTTTAAGACTATGGGTTGTGGCATCTGATTACTCGGAAGATTTAAAAATTGATCAATCTATTGTATCGCAGCATTCTGAATCTTATAGAAAAATAAGAAATACTCTAAGATTTTTATTAGGAAATATAACTGATAATTTTTCATTTGATGAAGTTGAGAATATAAGATTTGAAAATTTAGATATCGTCGACTCATTTATTTTAAATAAAATTTCTGATTTGGATGAAAAATTTTATCAATATTCAGACAAAAATGACTTTCATAAAATTTATGTTGAATTATTAAATTTTTGTACAGTAGATTTATCATCATTTTATTTTGATATTAGAAAAGATACTTTATATTGTGATGAATTATTAAGCCAAAAAAGAAAAAATTGCGTCGATATATTAAAAATCACTTTATTATTTTTAATAAAATGGCTAAATCCAATTTTATCTTTTACAGTCGAAGAGGTGTTTCAAATTTTAAGATCTGCTCAAATTAATCAAAATATAAAATTTGATGAAAGCGTTTTCTTAGTTGATTTTAAGAAAATTGATCTTAGAAAAAATTTAAAATTTAACATAACGAATTGGGATACTTTAAAAAAAATAAAACTTGAAATTAATCAGATTATTGAAGAGATGAGGAATCACAAAATCATTAAGTCTGGGCTAGATACAGAAATAAATATTTTTGCTGATAAAAAATATGAAGCAATTTTTAATAATATTAACTTAAGCGATTTTTTAGTTTGTTCAAAAGTAAATTTTTTACAAAGCGACTTAGGTAAAGATATGAAAAAACTAACTTCATTTAGTGATATCAAAGTTTTAGTTAAAAAAGCATCTGGTATTAAATGTAATCATTGTTGGAAAATTTCAGAAAGTGCATGTGAGCGAAAAAATTGTCCCATTAAATAAAAAAATTTTACTAAGTTTACTTATAATTTTTATATGTTTTTTATTAGATCGACTGACAAAAATTTATACTATAAAGTTCTTGATTGAAAATAAAATAGATAACTACTATGTCAATGAATTTTTCAACCTTACTTTAACTTGGAATAGGGGTATAGCCTTTGGATTATTTCAGAGCGAAGATTTATTTTATCATTTAATATCTTTCCTAATTTTTTTAATAATATTATTAATTATTTTTCTTATAATTAAATCGAAATTAATTTTTGAAATAGTTCTGTATTCTATGATTACAGGAGGAGCTTTAGGAAATTTTTTTGATCGTATATATTATAGAGCTGTGCCAGATTTTATTGATTTGCATTATCAAAATTTTCATTGGTTCACCTTCAATGTCTCTGATATCTGTATCAGTGTTGCTATAATTCTGTTACTTATTTTTGACATCTTTAATGTTAATAAGAAGATATTAGAAAAATGAAAAAAACATTTATTTTGATTTTGTTAATTATGCTCACAACTGGCTGTCAAGGTCTGAAGAAAGGTCTGGGTTTAGAAAAAGATGTGCCAGATGAATTTTTAATAGAAAAAATTGATCCAATAGAAAGACCGCCTAATTATGATTTATTACCTCCGGGCAGCAAAATAAAAACTGCGAAAAGAAAATCCAATAAAAATTTAAAAAATATTATTGATGGAGATTTAAAAAAAAATAATACATCTAAAGTTACTACCTCTAAAAGTAATGAGCCAAACCTCATTGAAGATGAAATCTTAAAAGAATTAAAATCTAATGATTAGTATAGATAATAGTTTTTTTTTTAACTCAAAAGGCATGAGTTTAAATAGTAATAATAATTATAAAAAAAACCTATCTCTTGCTAAAAAAGTGTCCGATGAATTATATGTTGATTTTGTTGAGAAAAAAAATGAAACCCTTAGTTCGTTTACACCTGATTATCAAAAGAGAATTAGAAATATAAAAAAAAATTTAAATATAAATCAAAAAAAAAAAATAGTTATTGGGTTAGGAGGATCGTCTTCCGGCGCAAAGGCATTATCATTTTTTTTGAGAGATGATTTAATTTTTTTTGACAATCTAGATTATGAATATTTTTATAATTTCTTTAGAAAAAATAAAGCAGAAGATTTTTTTTATTTTATTATCTCTAAATCTGGAGATACTTTTGAAACATTGGCGCTCCTCAATCTTTTGATAAAAGAAAGTAAAAACTATAAAAATTTTGATCTTTTTAAATCAATGGTAGTTATTACAGAAAATAAAGAGAGTATTTTAAAGTCTTTTGTTGAAAAAAATAATATTCAGTTTTTAGAACATAATCCAAATATTGGTGGAAGATTCTCTATTTTATCAGAGACTGGTATGTTGCCATTCGTCGACCAAGAAATAATAGTTGAAGATGCATCGGAAAAATTTTTAAACTTATTAAAGGATCAAGATAATGATCTTAGCCCAGTAAAAAATGCTGCTATCATCTTTACATGTCAGCAAGAAATGGATTTAGCTATATATTGTAATTTGTTGTATAATTATAGATTAAAGCATTTTTCGTATTGGCTACATCAACTGCATGCAGAAAGTTTGGGTAAAAATGGCCTTGGAATGACACCCACAACATCTATTTGTCCCAAGGATCATCATAGCATGATGCAACTTTATTTAGATGGTCCAAGAGATAAATTTTTCAATATATTCAATCCGCCAAATCAATCTTTTTATGATAATTTTAATAATGAGAATTTTTATAATATTGAAACATATTCACCCTCAGGATTGTTGAAGCAACAACATAAAGCAGTAGTTGAGGTTTTTTATGAAAAAAAAATTCCTCATCGTTTAATAAATTTAGATGATCCAAATAATTCGTTAAATTTAATAGAATTATTTTCATATTTTTTGCTAGAGACGATAATCCTTGGAAAGATGATGGGTATAGATCCATTTAATCAACCCTCTGTTCAATTGGTAAAGGAAAAAATATTTAAGAATTAGTTTTTAAGAAAAAAACTTTTGATAAACCATAAATTTTTTCTTCTTGATGTTTAAAATTTTCAAAATTAATTATTTTCGTCTTTTCAACATGAAAAATAATTAATAAGTTCTTATATTTTGATAATGAATTAATAAAACTATACACTTTATCAAATTTCTCAATTTTATACGGTGGATCAAAAAAAATTAAATTGGGTTTAAAATTTTCTATCATCTTTTCTTTTTCAACTAAAAAAAAATCTTTATTTATTATTTCAAATTTCTTTTTATTAAAATTATTATCTAAATTTCTAAAGAGAGTATTTAAAGTTTTGGGATCATTTTCATAAAATTTAACTATTTCAGCTCCTCGAGAAATACATTCTAGTCCAAAAGAACCAGAGCCTGAAAAAAAGTCTACTACTTTAATATTATTAAATTGAGTTCTGAAATTTCTAGAATGCAAAAGAATATTAAATATATTTTCTTTAACACTATCCCTCAATGGCCTCGTGATTTTCGGGTCTGGTAATAATATTTTCTTACCTTTTTTGCTTCCTGATATAATTCTCATATTTTTGTAATTCTATTTTAGAAGGTTTTTTTAGATCACCAGGTAGCATATTATCCAACTTAAACGGTCCATAAGAAATCCTTTTTAATTTATTGACTTGCAAATTAAGTTCGTCAAAAATATTTCTAATTTCATTTTTTTTTCCTTCTTTTAAATTCATTTCAATTATTGTGTTTTTTTTTATTTTTGATTTCATTTTAAAATCAAAGGGCTTGTATTGAACGCCATTGATTTTTGCACCTTTTGATTTTAATTTTAATTTCTCAATATTAAAATCCCCAAAAACTCTAACCTCGTATTTTCTTTCAAATTTATTTTTAGGCAACTCTAAATTTCTAGTTAAAGAGCTGTCATTAGTAAGTATTATCAATCCTTCACTTTTAAAATCTAATCTTCCAGCAAAAATAAAATTCTTATATTTAGGATCTAATATCTCATAAATTATCTTCCTTTTATCTTGCTTGTTTTTTGAGCAAATAACATCTTTCGGCTTATAAAGTTTTAAAATAGAAATTTTTTTTTTAAAAAGTACTTTTTTTTCATTAATAGTAATTTTATCTTCTTCATTCGCAAATGTTACAGGTGTTAAAATAATTTTGTTGTTTAGCTTTATTTTTTTATTAGATATTAAATTTTCTATTTCTCTACGTGATCCATAATTGTAACTTGCTAAAAGTTTAGCTATTCTAATTTTTATATGATTCATAAAATAAATATAAACAAAGATTTAAATTATATATTTGATATTCTATATCAACAATCAATCAAAGCTCAGAAAAAAAAAGAAGTCCCTATCTCTGCTTTAATTTTTGATCCAAAAAATAACAGAATTATATCGAAATCACATAATCAAAATGTTAAAGATAATAATCCTTGCTCTCATGCCGAGATTATCTCAATAATAAAAGCTTGTAAAAAGCTCAATAAAAATAGGCTTGACGGTATGGATTTGTACTGTTCGTTAGAGCCATGTTTAATGTGTTCTTCTGTTATATATCAAAGTAAAATTCGTAGAGTTTATTTTGCTACGGATGACAAAAAGAATGGAGCATTAATTAATAACTATAAATTAGGTCTTAAAAAAAATTTAAATCACAGAATTGATATTTATTATGGATTTGAAGAAGAAAAGTTTTCAAACTTGTTAAAAAAATTTTTTAAAAAAAAAAGATAGTTACTTTATAGCTCTCCAGCAAATGTCACGTCTATAATATTTGTTTTCCCATTCAATTTTGTCAAGCAGATCCAGAGCTCTATCTCTAGCGGTTCTCAAATCTTTCATTGATACGGTTGAATTTAGAACTCTACCGCCGTTTGAAAAAATTTTTTCACCCTTTTTTATAGTACCCGCATGAAACATTTGTTCATATTTTTTTTCATTATTAGGTAAATTTTTTATTTCTTTGAGTTTTTCAAATTTTTCTGGATATCCTTTGCTGGCAGCTACAATGGTAACACAAGGATTTTTAGACCATTTTAATTCATTATTATTAAATTTTTCATCTATACAGTTTTGAATCAAATCAATTAAATCATCTTCAAGCCTTATCATTAGTACTTGGCATTCAGGATCTCCAAATCTTATATTGTATTCAATCAGTTTTGGTTCTCCATTATCAATCATTAAGCCGGCATATAAAATGCCTTTGTATTTGCAGCCAATTTCTGCCATTCCTTGAATTGTAGGTTTAATAATTTTATTTATAATTTTTTCTTCTACAGATTTATCTATAATCAATGAGGGAGAATAAGCACCCATACCACCAGTATTTAGTCCTGTATCATTTTCTCCAATTCTTTTATGATCTTGAGCTGTTCCAATTTGTTTAAAATTTTTCCCATCAGTAATCACAAAATAGCTTGCTTCCTCACCTTTTAAAAATTCCTCAATGATAACTCTGCTTGAAGTTGAAAATTTACCACTTAAAATACTCTTTATATCATCTAGTGCTTTTTCTTTAGTTTCACAAATAGTAACCCCCTTACCTGCAGCTAAACCATCAGACTTGACAACAATTGGTTCTTGAAAATCTTTCAATTTTTCTTCAGCTTGTTCAATTGATTTCAATTCACAAAATTTAGCAGAAGGTATATTAAATTTTCTACACATATCTTTCATAAAAATTTTTGAACCTTCAAGCTGAGCAGCTCTCTTACTTGGCCCAAAAACTCGAATTTTTTTATCTTCTAGGAAATCAACAATTCCGTGTACCAATGGGGTTTCGGGTCCCACCACAACCAAGTCAATTTGATGCTCTTTAATTGTTTCATAAATTTTTTCAAAGTTTGAAATATCAATATTTAAGTTTGTACTTATTTCTTCAGTACCTGCATTTCCAGGCATACAGTATAGTTTTTTCAGTTTTAAAGATTGTTTTAATTTAAAACATAAAGCGTGCTCTCTACCACCGCTTCCAATTACACAGACGTTCATATATAGCTTTTATTATAAGATAATGAATAATATTCCAGAATTTTCTGTCACTGAGTTTTCAAATCTAGCAAAAAATATTCTTGAAGAAAATTTTAGTCTCATCAGAGTAAGAGGTGAAATTTCAAGTGTGAAAAATTTTAAAGGTCATTTGTATTTTACAATTAAAGATGAAAATTTCGTACTAAATTCTGTTTGTTGGGCATCTAAAGTTCCATACCTACAAATACATCCCGAAGATGGAATTGAAATCGTTGCAGAGGGTAAAATTAGCACATATGCAAAAAGTAGTATTTCATCTTACCAACTTCAAGTGAATCAAATAGAGGTTAAAGGAGAGGGCGCTTTACTCAAACTATTCGAACAACGAAAAAAAAAACTAGAAAGTGAAGGTTTATTTTCTGAAGCGCGTAAAAAACAAATTCCTTTTTTGCCAAAAAAAATTGGAGTTATAACTTCACCTACTGGAGCAGTTATTATGGATATAATTGATAGAATAGAATCTAGGTTTCCACTAAATATAAAACTTTATCCGGTAAGTGTACAAGGTCTAAATGCATCAAATGAAATTATTAATGGTTTAAATTTTTTTAAAAACTATGATGTTGATGTGGTCATAATTGCAAGAGGAGGAGGCGGCGTCGAAGATTTAATGCCATTCAATGATGAAAAATTAGTTAGGCGTGTATTCGAGCATAAAACTCCAATTATATCAGCAATTGGCCATGAAACAGATTTCACTCTTCTAGATTTTGTTTCTGATCTCAGAGCCGCAACACCTACGGCAGCAGCAGAGTTAGTTGTTCCAGAATTAAAAAACCTTGATGATAAGATAAATTTTTTAGTAAAAAGCTTGAAGCAAAACATTAGTTTTATCATTTCAGATAGTCAAAAAGAAATAATTAACTTAAGTAGTTTTTTTAAGACAAAAAATCTAAAAAATTTAATTATTGAGAGAAAAAAAAATCTTTTTGCAAATATAAAATTAATTAGTTCAAACTTAATTTCATGTATAAAGCTGAAGACTTTAGAATTAAACAATATTTCTTCATCCCTTAAAAACTTGAATATTGAAAATATATTAGAGAGGGGATTTGTTTTGTTGAAAGATAGAAATGGTAAACTTATAAAAAACTCACAAATTTTAAAAAAAAATAAAGATACTATTCAAATACAATTTTATAGAGATTTAGTTCATGCTAGTATTAAAGTAAAAAAATGAGAGAAGCTAAAATAAAATATAATCATGGAAGTTTTGAAATTATTGAAGAGGGTGATTATGTAATATGCATAGTTTCTGAAAAAAAAATACTATTAAAAGATTTGAAATATTGGAATGTTGATCTTCAAGAACCCTATTTTTCACCAATAGAAGTAGCTCAGAAATATCAGAATGATTAGATTTTTTTTTGCTTTTATTTTTATTACAAATCAAGTTTGTGCTTTAGAATTAAAAGGAACATTCGAACAAGGTAGCCTTATCATTGGAAAAACAAATCCCTCAAATGAGATATATGTAGATCAAAAAAAATTGAAAGTAAGCAAAGAAGGATACTTTGTTTTTGGTATTTCAAGAGATCGTAAAAAAAATATAATTATTTCTATAGGTGAAGATAATAAAACAAGTCAAGTTATTAAGTCAGTCAAAAGTAGAAAATTTAAAGTGCAAAAAATTGATGGTTTGCCCAAAAGAAAAGTTTCACCCAATGATGAAGATATGAAAAGAATTCGTAAAGAGGGTAAATTAATTGCGAAGGCAAAAAATGTAAACTCTGATCTGAGTTTTTTTTTTAAAGATTTTATAAGACCAGTTGATGGTATAACAACAGGAGTCTTTGGCAGTCAGAGAGTTTTAAATGGCAAACCAAGAAGACCACATTATGGGATCGATATTGCGGCTGCAAAGGGTACAAAAATAAAAAATTCAAATTCTGGAAATGTTCTTTTAGCAGCAAATAATCTATTTTTTACTGGAGGAACAATTGTTATTGAACACGGACATGGATTAATTTCCATTTATTCCCACCTTGATAAGATTTTTGTAAAGAAAGGGGATTTTGTAAAAAAAGGCGAGTTGATTGCAACTGTAGGCTCAACTGGAAGATCTACAGGCCCTCATCTAGATTTTAGATTATATTGCAGAAATATTCCTGTTGACCCAGATCTTGTGATTAAGAAAAATTAAATCCTCCACCTGTCATGTGTCCAAATCCACTGCTCAGGATTATTTAAGATCATTTTTTCCAGTTCTCTGTTAATTTTCTCTGTAATACTTAATTGATTATCTTCGGAATTAATTTTTATATTTTCTTTTATATGAATAACAAAATTTGCATTTGACTCTCGTTTAATTTCTATTGGAATGAGTGAATATCCATGCTTAAGTGCCAATTGTGCTGGAATATTTATTGTTAACGCTTTTTTTTTAAATAAATCAACTTTTATTCCTTCATTTACTTTTTGGTCAACCATTAAAGCAATATGTTTTTTATTTTTTATTCTGTTTAAAAGTTGTCTGGTGCCATCTTTACTTTTACCGGGAATAGATTTTGGAATTTGGTCTTTGCACAAATATTTGGTCCTTAAATATTTCATAACAGGATTTAGAAAAATGTTATTTAAAGGACGGTATAGAGCACAAATGTTAAAGTTATTTTTTTCAATTGTCATGGCTAATAATTCAAAATTAGCAAAGTGACCAGAAAAAAAAAGTAAAGGTCTATTTGATTTTTTTAATTCATCAAATTTTGATAAGTTTTCTACTTTAATATTTACAGATTTATTTTTTCTAAAAAAATCAAGAAACATATATTCAGCAAAAGTTCTTCCATAATTACACCACATATTTTTAATAATTTTTTTATTTTTATTTTCATCATTATTGGGAAAAACCAAATTTATATTCTTATAAATTGTATTATTATTTCTAATTAAAGGTCCAATTTTTTGAAAAATTAAACAACCAAGATTAGAGGATAATTTCAATCCCAATATTTTAAATATAAAGAAGAAAAACATTACAATTAAAAATTCAATAAAGTATTTAATTAATTTCATTTAAAAAATCGTTATAATTATCAATAATCAATTTAATTGACGTACTGTAAATTATTTTTTTATATTTTTCAGGAATACTATTATAGTTTTTATCTGTTGTAATTAATTTTAAATTTTCATTATTTGCTCTATCTAAAAGTTTTAATATTTCTTTTTCTGAAAATTTATGATGATCTTTAAATTCTACAGTATCTAAAATTTCGATATTTTTTTTTTTTAAAATTTCAAAAAAACTATTATTATCACCAATACCACTAAATGCTAAAAATTTTTTATTATAAAATTCTTTGATGTTTTTAATTTCATAGTGTGAATAAAATATTTTGATATCTGGATTATATTTTTTAAGGGTATCATTTATTTTTTCATTTTTTATCCCATTTATTACTGCAATCTTATATTGCTCTATTTCTTTTAATGGCTCTCTTAAAGGACCTGAGGGTAGTATAAGTTCATTTCCAAAACCAGTTTTAGATTTAATACAAAGAATAGATATATCTTTTTTAAATGAGTAATCTTGCATACCATCATCAATAACGACTGACTCATAACCTTTTGATTCAGCATCTTTTAGACCATCAACTCTTTTTTGAGGAGTAAATAAATCTTCTCCAATGTTTAAAAGTTTAATTTCATCATAATGTTTTTCTCTAAATTTTTTTAAAATACAGCACTTCTCTTTTTTTTTTAGTTCATCATATATTTTTTTTACCAAAGGAGTTTTTCCTGTGCCACCAAGGTAAAGGTTTCCAACGCAAATTATTTTTATTTTTAATTTAGAATTAAAAATAGAATTAACTTTATTGAATTTAATTAATAAAAAATAAATCAAGGAAAAAGGTAATAACAGTAAAGTAAAAGGGTGGATTTTACTTTTCCAAAAATAGGGTATTTTAGTTCCAAACATTTAATGAATATAATTGTCTAGAAATTTTATAGTTTTTTTATAAATCTTTTCACTAAATTCTTTATAATCTGAGCCAGCGTTATCTAAAATAGTTTTATTATTTAAATATGCCAACAATTCTTTCTCAAGTTCAGATTGGTCATTTACAATTTTTGCAATTTTTTTATAGGCTAGTTCCTCATATATTTCTTTAAAGTTAAAGACATTGTTTCCACTCAATATTTTGCAACCATACTTTGCAGGCTCTATTGGATTTTGACCACCGTGATTAATAAAAGAGCCACCCATGAAAACAATTTTTACTTTGTTAAAAATATCATCTGCAATACCAAATCTATTAACAACAACTATTCCGCTAAAGTTATCTATTTTGTTGTTTGAAGAAATTTTTTGACAAACTATATTTTGCCTCTGAATTTTTTTAACTATATTTTCTATATCATTTAAATGTCTCGGAATTAAAAAAGTTAAAAAGTTTTTTTCACTAGAACTTATGTTTTTATGAGTTTTAATAATGTGATCAACTTCACTATTATGAATACTCATAGCTGCCCAAACTTTGAATGTGTTATTTATTTCTATTATATTCGGTGTATTGGTATCAATATTTGTATATTTAATATTGCCAATAAATTCATATTTTTCAAAATTAAAAAATTTTAACATTTCAACAACCTCTTGACTCTGAGGTAAAATAAAATCAAATTTACTAAGAATTTTCTTAAAGTTAGGTTTTAAAAATTTCCATTTTTTAAAAGAGTTTTTCGAAATTCTTGCATTGAGCAAAATGATTTTACATTTTTTAGAGGTCTGAAATATCATATTTGGCCAAATTTCAGATTCTACAAACACTGAAAATTTTGGTTTCCAAAATTTCAAGAAACGATCAATAATTATAGGACTATCAATAGGAGCGTACTGATGAAAAGTATTTTCATTTTTTAGATTTCTCTCAAAATAATTTGCAGAACTGGTAGTAACACTTGTTATTAATAAATTAATTTTTTTATTTTTTTGATAATGCTTAATCAAAGCATGGATTGACTTGATTTCTCCAAGACTAGCTACGTGAAACCAAATTATATTAGGTTTAGAATTTATACTTGAGTATCCAAGTTTTTCTATAAAACGTAATTTATCTTCTTTTTTTTTTATAACTCTAATTTTTAAAAAAATTTTTAAAAATGGATGGGTAATTAAGGTAAATAATTTATAAAAAAAAAACATCAATTTAAGGTTTGTTGATCACATAGCTTTTTATAAATTCCATTTTGTAAAATTAGATCTTCATGTGATCCTTGTTCGGCAATAATTCCTTTATCAATAACATAAATTAAGTCAGCATTTTTTATAGTTGATAATCGATGAGCTATGGTAATTGTGGTCTTATTTTGAGATAAATTATTCATTGCTTCTTGAACTATTTTTTCAGACTCAGTATCTAAAGCAGAAGTTGCCTCATCCAACAAAATTATTGAGGAATTTTTAAGTATTGCTCTTGCAATTGATATTCTTTGTTTTTGTCCACCAGAGAGTTTTATTCCATTTTCGCCAACTAAAGTATTATATCCGTCATTCATTTCTTCAATAAACTTATCGCAATTTGCCTTTTCACATGCGGATTTAATTTCATCATCAGTTGCCAGGGGGTTACCAAATAACAAATTATTTTTAATTGTATCATCAAATAAAATAATTTCCTGAGAAACTAGCGCTATTTCTTTTCGTAAACTTTTAATTGTAATGTTTTTAATATCTTGCTGATCTATAGAGATATAGCCCTCTTTTGGATCGTAAAACCTAGGTATTAAGTTTAGTATTGTTGATTTACCACCACCACTAGGCCCAACCAAGGCAACTTTTGTTTTCCCTTTGATCAAAAGTGAAATCGAGTTTAGTACGTTCGGACCGTTTTTATATTGCATAGAGACGTTTTTAAATTCGATATCTCCATTTTTAATATTCAAGTCTTTTGCATTATCATTGTCTTTAATAAGTACCTGCTCATCTAGAATTTTATAAATTCTTGTAGCAGCCGCAAAACCCTCGTTAAGACCTACATTAATACCTGCTAAAGCCCTTACTGGTTGATAAGCTAACATCAATGCGGTTAGAAAAGAAAAAAAAGCTCCTATTTCTAGGTCACCAGCTATACTTCTGTAACCGCCAGCAAATACGACTAAAGCAACAGCAATTCCAGTAATAGTCTCCATCATTGGACCAGTTCCAAGTCTTGTTTTTTCTACTTTTGAACTTTTATTAATCCAGTTTTTTATTATTTGTGAGAGTTTTGACATTTCATTATTTTCTCTTTGAAAAATTTTTATCAAAGTTACGGATTTTAAAGTTTCGGATAAATATTTTGTAAATTGCTCATTAGCTTCAAGTGCACCATAAACCGCTTTACCCATTCGTTTACCTAATTTTTTTGATATTAATGCCGCTAGAGGAATTAATATAAGAGCAAGTAAACTTAGATAGATATCTTTACTAATCATTAGGGAGACAAGAAAAATTAAGCTTATTAATTCTTTAATAGAAGATAATCCAATTGTTTGAGTAATATTTTGTAATCGATGAGTATCTTCTGTAAAATTAGATATGAATTTTCCAGAATGATTATCATTAACATAAGATAAGTCAGCACCTAGTATTTTTTCAGCTAAGTTTTTTTGTATACTTTCTTTTACTTTGAAAGAGATATTAACTGATTGAATTCTTGTAAAATATAATGAAATAGATTTTGCAACAAAAGCAATTACTATAAGGGTAGGAATTATAAATAACATTTTATTATCTTTTTCTATAAAAATTTTTTTAATTGCCGGATCTAATAACCAAGCTACTGCTGCTGTTGCAGCACCATTAATGATCATAAATATAAAAATTACACCAAGATCTGGAAGATACTTTTTAATTTGTGTTTTATAAATTCTTTTTGCTAATTGAATTTTACTCATCTATTTTCCTGCGATTGTCATTTGTTCGATAAATAGTGAAGGGGAATTTATTGATGTTTTAAAATCAAGATCATTAAGCGGAAGAGTCATTTTAAACATATCATTTAAATTGCTAGCAATTGTTACTTCGTTAACCGGATACGTTATTTCTCCATTTTCAATCATTAAGCCTGAGGCTCCAACACTATAATTTCCATTAGTAATATCACCAGCTCTACCTATAAGCTCCAATACAAAAAAGGCTTTTTTTTGCTCAGATATTATTTTTTTTAAGTCGGTATTTCCATTTTCAATATAAAGATTCGTTAAACCTCCACACCTTCCATTATTCTTCATTTTTAAAATTTTAGAATTATAGGTATCAAGTAATATATTTATAAACTTTCCATTTTCGACCAGATTAATTTTTTGATTTTTAACACCCTCTGAGTCGAAAGATTGTGATCCAAGACCTCTTTTAATTAATGGGTCATCAATTATATTTATTTCTTTTGAAAAAATTTCACATCCCAAAGATTCTTTTAAAAATGATATACCTCTAGCAAAAGAAGACCCAGTGACTGCTGATGCGAAAGTTGATAGTAGTGATTTTGCAACTCTTTTATCAAAAATAACCGGTAATTTTCCAGAGTCTATTTTTTTTGCACCAAGTCTTTTACAAGCTTTTTCAGCAGCTAATTTCCCCACTTCTTTGGCTTTACTTAAATTATCAGAAAAGCGATTTACTGACATTTCATAATCCCTTTCCATTTGACCATTTTTCTCCGCAAGTGCTTCGCAAAAGACTGAGTAAGATGAGGTAGAATACCCTTCACAAAATCCGATGCTATTTGCAAAAATAAAATTAGATTTATTTTCGGAAAATGAAGATCCATTTGAGTTTTTTATTTCTGGAAATGAAAACATTTCATTTTCCATTTCTTTTAAATAGTTCTTTTTAAAATCATTAGATAGATCTTTTTCATCATAAAGATTTAAATCTTGAACTTTATTCTCCAATTCATTTTTATCTGGCAAACCTGCGTACTCATCTTCGGGAGAAATTTTAGTACATTCAATGCATCTCTCTATGAGTTGATTAAGATTTTGTTCATTAAAATTAGAAGTTGAAACATTAGATTTTTGCTTACCAATATAAGTTGTTAATCCCAAAGACAGGACTTCTGAACGATCAGAGTGTTCGAGTTTTTTATTTCTAAAATTTATACTTTCTGAAATATTATTACTTAAACCAACTTCAACATCAGTAGCACCTAATTCTTTAGATTTACTAATACATTTTTGCGCTAGATCTGCGAGATTATCTTTGGATTTAAGCATTCTTTAAAACAAGTATTTGAATTATAAAAATAGACAACCCATAATAATTATTTAGTTTAAAAAGACTTAAATTTTTACTGTTATTATTAGTCTTAACCGACTTGATTTGAAATATCAAAAGAGACATTGGTATC
>Ga0213865_10001324_pt1 | contig 16224 bp, 15 predicted proteins | sample PICome_6_FD_160100 | JGI IMG/M metagenome (GOLD analysis project Ga0213865, IMG submission 160100) | Coastal seawater microbial communities near Pivers Island, North Carolina, United States - PICO282 | ecosystem: Environmental > Aquatic > Marine > Coastal | place: USA: North Carolina...
CGCAGAGATATCGGCATTGTATTCCAAGATTTCCAATTGCTCAGTGACCGCAGCGTAGAGGCAAATCTAGACTTTGTTCTACGCGCCACAGGCTGGAAAGATAAAGAGAAGCGCTCAGCGAGAATCGTCGAGGTACTCACCTTAGTAGGCATGCAGAACAAGAAACACAAGAGCACTTTCGAGATCTCGGGCGGTGAGCAACAACGCGTGGCTATCGCACGTGCTTTATTGAATGCTCCAAAAGTCATCCTCGCTGATGAGCCTACCGGGAATTTAGACCCTCGCACCTCTGAGGAAATCATGTCATTACTGCTCTCACTGACAGACCAGAATACAGCCGTCTTAATGGCCACCCACGACTACCAAATGATCCACAAATACGCCAACAGGACTTTAAAAGTAAGTGGCGGTAAAGTAGAAGATTCAGTCGTCTCAAATCTGTAAGCTTTTGAGCAGCTCAATACATACGCTTAGCATCTGCATTGCCTCATACGGCGATGATGTAAGTACTTTGCTCAAAGAGATTGAGCACTATGCTGAAGGTGGCTTGCCAAAAAACTGGTCGATCGAAATAATCATCAGTGACCAGCACCCTCAAAAACACCCGAAGTCTTTCCAATGGGAAGCAATGGCAAATTGTCGATACATTCATTCTACCACACGGGGGCGCAGTGCAAATAGAAACGGTTTGAGCCAACTGGCCTCGGGAGCATTTTTACTCTTTTTAGATGCAGATGCCCTCCCAAGCTCGGCAGATTTTCTTTCCAACTACTGCAATGAGGCAGAAAGTGCCGATGTCGTTGTAGGCGGCACGGCCTACCGACCGGGTTATAAAAACAAAGAGCTGCGCGTTAGAGTAGGCAAGCGAAAAGAAGAGATTCCAGCCACTTTAAGAAAACAACAACCCTACTCAAGTTTTTCAGCCTTTAACTTCCTCATTCGAAAAACACTCTTTGACCAAATCTTATTTTCGGAGGAACTCGTCGAATACGGACACGAAGACACTCTTTTCGGACTACAACTAAAATATCGACACGCCAAAATCGCTCACATAGACAATCCCGCCTTCCACATGGGTATTGATTCAGGGGCCGATTTTATGGAGAAAACCACAGCCGCAGTCGACGGACTCGCCATCCTTATCGCGGCGGGAAAAATAGATGAAGACGTAAAGCTGTTTAAAGCCTATAGATCCGTTCAAAAAGCAGGGTTTCAATGGGCTTTCAAGGCCACACACTGGCTGTTGGGAGAGCCCTTAAAATCAGGACTTGCTAATGGCTTATTACCGATTCTCTTCTTTGATGTCTACAAACTGCTAAGGCTTTGCAGTCACTCTATAAAAATTGGCCGTAGAATGCCTTGAGCGGAATCTGCTCTTTTTCCCAAGTCAGCGCTTCCTGTGCCACTTTTAATGCAGTAGTATAATCTTCCGCACCTACAGCTTCAATAGCCGATCGAAGGCCCTCGACATCCTCGGGGTGAACCGTACGCCCAACACCAAATTCTTCAACAATACGCTTTACTTCAACCACTTTTGAAGTGACCACAGGCGTATTGCAATGGATGTAATCAAAGAGCTTATTCGGCAAAGAATAGCGGTAATTGATATTCGTATCCTTATCCAGGCTCAAACCCACATCTGCGGCACTTGTGTATTGCAATAACTGCGCATAGGGCACACGCCCTACAAACTTCACTTTATCTTCCCAACCTCTTTGTTGAACAAGCGCTTTAAGCGCAGGAATAGCATCACCGCTACCCACAAGCAACAGCAGCCATCCTTCCATTTGTGATACAGCTTCTACCGCTTCTTCCAAGCCTCGATCCACATTCATGCCCGACCCTTGATTGATGGCTATTTTCACTCCTTCAGGCAATCCAAGTTCTGCGCGTGATATACTCTGAATATTTGGTACTGGGCTGATGTTTCGAAACACCTGAGGACGCTTGGCGTAATCTTGCTCGTACAAGCTCGCAATACTCTCATTGACCGTCCAAATGTGCTGGAGTCTTGGAAAGACAAACCGCTCAACGCTCAACCAAACACGTTTTACCCAACGGCCTTGAATCTCTGGGACACCACAGAAATACTCGTGACTATCATACACCAATGGAATACCAAAGAATCGACTAATCAAAAAGTTGGGCAACAACGTATCTAAATCATTGGCCAATAACACCGATTTGCGGTTGCATTCAAACAACAGCTTTAAGAACAAACGCACCTGAAATTCAGCGTAAAACAAGCCGCCCTTGGTATACCACAATTTCATCCGATCCGTACTATAACTGCGGCTGAGTTCCTTTGAAGTGGCCAATTCTCGTCCAATCCACTTTACCTCATAGCCCAAGTCTTGCAACAACACAGCAACTTTATTCACCCGGTTATCCGTAGTAATGTCGTTGGTCGTTGAAATGAAAATCTTACGCTTCATGGCCGCAAAGATATTTTGTCCTGAGTTGTCGCTAAGGTAGCGAACCTTATTTTTGCGATAAGGAAAAAGCACTCATGCAGAAATCGGACTTTATTTACGACCTCCCTCAAGAAAGGATTGCCACGCACCCCTTATCGCGCAGGGATGAGAGCCAATTATTAGTTTTCGATGGCACCATACAAGACCACCAATTTTCGCAATTACCTACCCTTCTTCCTGAGAACAGCCAATTGATCTTTAACAACACTAAGGTCATTAAAGCACGACTGCGGTTTACAAAAACCGAAGGTGCTAAACCCATAGAAGTTTTCTGTCTCAACCCTTTCGAGCAGAGCGTTGAAGAGGCCATGGAAGCAAAGAATGAGATTCGCTTCGAATGCATGGTGGGCAACTTGAAACGATGGAAAGACCATCCTCTTCACCTAAAACTAAATGAGGACCTTACCCTTACGGCCAACAAAGGCGAACGCTCTGGACAAGGATTCATTATCTCCTTCACGTGGACCGGTTCGTACACCTTCTCCGAAGTTGTAAATATCGCCGGACAAATCCCCCTACCGCCGTACATGAACCGAGACGCTGAAGAAGAAGATGTCGAACGCTATCAGACGGTTTACGCCTCGAACAATGGTTCAGTAGCTGCACCAACAGCCGGGCTGCACTTCACACCTGCAGTTCTCCAAGAATTAGAACAACTAGGGCACGAGCGTTTAGAACTCACTCTTCACGTGGGCGCTGGCACATTCAAACCGCTCGGTGACGGCGACATCAGCGCCCATGAAATGCACGCAGAAGAAATCATTATAAGCCGCCAATGGCTTAAGAATTACCTCAAACACGAAGGGCCTAAATTCGCAGTTGGCACCACGAGCTTACGCACGCTTGAAAGCTGTCACTGGATCGGTGTTAAACTCATCACCACAGGCCGCTTTGAAAATCTTGGTCAATTCGATGCCTACCAACTTGATCAAAGCATCACCACTGCTCAAGCTTACCGTGCACTACTTGACCATTTTCAAAGCGAAGACATCTCCTCGGCAGCCCTTCAAACACAACTCATGATTCGCCCCGGCTACAGCATGAAATCTACGCAAGGCATCATCACAAACTTCCACCAACCAGGCTCCACCTTATTGCTTCTAGTAAGTGCAGGCATAGGTGAATCTTGGAAAGAAGTGTACACCCATGCTATGGCTAACGATTATCGTTTTCTAAGTTACGGTGATTCATCCCTACTCTATTTTAACCGTTGGTAACTAAAGGTTGCTCACATTTTTTGGCACAGCCCTTTAAAGGCGAGAATTTAAAAAGATGAAAGTCCTTTGTCTCGTTTTACTTCTATCAAGCCCCGTATCTGGTCAACCTTGGCTTTTTTACAACGTCGAGAATCTGTTTGACACCATAGACGACCAAAATTTTCATGATCTTGAATTCACTCCTGCTGGAAGCAAAAAGTACGGAAGCATCACCTATAGATTGTGCATTCGACAGACCTCGAGAGTGCTTCATATGCTGCAGCAGAGCCGCTACCGTGCGCCAATTATTGCGCTATGCGAAGTAGAAAACAGAGGTGTACTCGATGATTTGATACGCCATCAGGGCATGCGAGTTCACGGGCCATGGAATATCGTTCATTTCGACAGCCCCGACTATCGAGGAATTGACTGTGCCTTGCTATATGACCCAGAGCGCATACAAGTGCTTTATTCCAATCGCATTAGATATTCCAACGATACGCTACTAACCAGAGACGCACTATTTGTCCGGTATAGCATTGGCGAGAAGCGGTTCAATCTAGTGGTGATTCATCTACCCTCAAAACGAGGGGGGAGTCGAGAAAGTCAATGGAAGCGCAACCTAGCCATTTCCGCAGTTTTGACTGCTCTAGATTCCTGCAAGTCACCAACCATTATCGTCGGCGATTTCAACGATCCTTTGACGCAAGAATACGGCCCATCTTGGCATTCAACTACTCAAATAGGGGCAGCTGGTACCTACAAATACCAAGGACGATGGAACGCCATTGACGGTGGGATTGCTAATTTTCCTGTACAAGTGCAAGCCTGCGATCTACCTCTGCTACTAGAAAAAGACGCTAAATGGGGAGGCTTAAAGCCCCGGAGGCGTTGGCAAGGCAGCTTTTATAAGAACGGATTCTCAGACCACCTGCCCGTTCACTTCTCAGAGGTTGTGGGTATTGGAAAATGAGTTATTTTCGTAATCAGATCAATAAAGATCGCAACCGACTTATGAAAAAATTATTTGCCCTTAGTGCCGTAGCAGGCGCTTTATTCATGACCTCTTGTGAGACAGGAGGTGCTGAGCCAGCTCCAGCAACCTACCCTGGAGACTCATTGACTGTTACTGATCAGGCTCGTCCTTTAGTAATTGAAACTACTGGCGCATGGTGTCAGTACTGTCCAAACGGTGCCGAAATCATGACAATGATTGACGGTGTCCTTGGAGATAGTGTAGTACTTGTCGCTAACCACGTTGGTGATTGGTTTGCCGTTGATAATGCAGCTTCTGGTGCATTTGACGACAACTTCCCTACTTCTGGTGTTCCGAATTTCTACGTAAACAACACAGACCAAGGTCAAAATCCAACAGGCGCTGCAGCATCAGCAATCTTTGATGAAGTTGCTTTCGGTGTAGAGGCAGAAGTTATTGATACAGCAGGTAAATTGGTAGTTTATCCACGCATCAAGTGTTTGCAAACTAAGATCGATGAAGTATTCATGGTACAATCGTACTTGCTACTCAACGGTGTTGTTGCAAAAGACTACGGCAACGGCGTAGATCTAAACCAAGTAAGTTCTCTTCCTAAGGTAACGACAGGATCAGGTGCAACACCGACAGTTTGGTCACAAGACGCTGCAGAGGTTGCTTCCGGAGTATTCTTGATCGCATCAGGTACTACGTATACGCACGATGAAGCATTATTTGGCCACGCAACAACAGCGGTTAAAGGATGGACTAAAAGCCCAGATGCCAACGTTGCAGATACTTCTTCAGTAACCTTAGGCCCTTGGGGTATGAACCTAAGCGACATCAACGCCTTGGGCGGTTCTTATGCAGCAGGTGATGTATTTGGTACTCGCTACTCAGCAGTTCAGCTCGAAATCACAAAGCCTACCCTACCAGCAGGTATGGAAGCTGATTACAGCGTAGCTACTATCATCTGGCAATTGCGCCAAGACGGTTCAGGCGATTACGACTACGTAAACGGTGTAGTGACGCACGTGAATCACTAATCATCGTTCCACATAAAATTAAAAAAGCCCCGCAGTTTCCTGCGGGGCTTTTTCTTATATTGAGCTTATGCAATTTCTACCCTCTATAATCATCGGCCTACTGATGATGCTCTCCAACCATCCACAAAGTGAAGTACCAGCGAACGGTACCTATACCTATGAAATAGCCTTCGTAGAATGGGGAGGCAAATCCTTGGGGGATGAAATCATCGTCGTTCTTGAAGACGGACATGTATCACTGATTATATCCGAGAACTCGAATGCAATATGGATGGGTGCTCAACCTGGAGATGTTATCGAAGAAGGCACTCTCCGCAGACATAAAAGCGGTGTTTGGATGATAAGCAACGATGAGAGCGATGTTAATCTAAAAGAGATTGGCGGCTGTATTGGTGGTCCGATCATCATTGATTTCGGAAACCGAACCATTGAGATGTGTTAAACAAAGAGCCCCGCAGATTCCTGCGGGGCTCTTTGATATAATAGGCTCTTCGAACGGATTAGCCGTTTCTGCGTTGAGATCTATTTTTATTCTGCTGGCGTTGCATTTCTGCAAGACGCTGCTGGAACTTACTCTCCTTCTTAGGCTGAGTGCGTTTTTCCTCAATCTTGGCCAAGATGGCATCGTCATTTACAGTCTTACGAATACCCCACTGCATAGAGAAGGTTATGATGTTCGATAAGAAATAGTAGTACGTCAATCCTGACGGAAAGCTATTCAACACGAACATAAACATTAAAGGCATCAAATACATGATGACACGCATCTGCTTCATCTGCTCACTCGAACCTGTTTGAGGAGTCATTTGCTGGTTCATCCAAGTATAGAGGATCGTCGAAACGGTCATAAGCAATGTGAACAGCGAAAGGTGATTTCCAAAGAACGTTGAGATAAGTGGAATCTCAGTCGACCATGAAATAATACTATCGTAGGTACTCAAATCCGTCGCCCAAAGGAAGCTCTCTCCACGCAACTCAATAGATGCAGGGAAGAAACGGAACATCGCGAAAAGGATAGGCATTTGTACAATTACAGGAACACAACCGCCTAATGGGCTTGCTCCGGCTTCACGGTACAAATTCATGATCGCTTGTTGCTTTTGCACTTTATCCTTATCAGCCGGATACTTTTCGTTAATCTTATCAATCTCCGGCTTCAGAACACGCATCTTCGCCATTGAACGGTATGAAGCAAATGTCAACGGGCTAAGCGTCAATTTGATGATCAACACCATGATCAAAATGATCAAACCATAGCCAAAACCGTAGCCTTCAAGCCAATTGAAAATAGGCACTACAACCCCGCGACCAATAGCTCCAAAAATCCCCCAACCAAAGTTGATGGCTTTCTCGTAGCCCTGTCCGTAGGTTTTTAATAATTGATATTGATTTGGGCCCGCATACATTGCAAATGGAAGCGTATACGCACCACTTACCGTCTGATTCAACGTTGCCGTAGCCGTGTATTCCTTAATGAGATTTTCGTTCTCGTCGTCACCGTTTACTGTAGCAATATTTGCAGTGGTAAATCCTTGCTCAGGATGAACGATTAATGAAAAGAAACGCTGTTTTTGCGCCAACCAGTTGATTGGGTCTGTAGCTTCACTGTCGTCCGACCCACGGCCAGCAAGATGCTGTACATCGCCGTCTTCGGTGACCTGGTAGACAAAGCTTGAATACTGCCGCTCCGTACTAATACCTTTCTCTGTACGCTGTGCACTGCGCTCCCAGTATAGTTCTGGTTTTCCGGTAGCATTGGCAGTACCGCTTACCACAAAGGAATAATCGTACCCTACCTCAGCCAGTTCAATACTCACCTTAGTAGTACCGTCAGAAAAGACCACTGAACGAGGAGCACTCGATACAATCTCGAACTCTTTGGCACTTAATGCATCACCTCCAGGAAGTTGCAGATCGAATACCTGGCTATTTCCTTTTACCAAATCAAGCGCTTCAGTTTTAGCAGTGTCGTCGTATTTATGGTAATCTGCTAATGCTGCACTACTCAGCGATGCTCCTGCTGATGAGAAGGTCAAACTTAACTCTGCATTGCTGATGGTTACTTCTTGCGCTGTAAATGCATTTGAATCGGCCACAGCTTCCACTTCCAAAGCAGGCTTGGCATCTTCACTCAGTGCATCGGCTGCTACTTCTTCAACCACTTCAGTACTGCTTTCAGGCTGAACTTCAGGTGCATTAATGCTGTTCCACCATCCAAAGCCAAGCATGATTGCTCCTATGAGCAAAAATCCGGCGATTTGATTCTTATCTATTCCTTTATTCTCCTCCATGTTATTTTTTTTGGCGGTATTCGTCCGCGGCTTTTACGAAGGACACGAAAAGCGGGTGCGGGTTTAGTACGGTACTCTTGTATTCAGGGTGGTATTGTACTCCTACGAAGAACGGATGGTCCTTAACTTCTACCACTTCAACCAATCCACTTTCGGGGTTGATACCTGAAGTATGTAGACCGGCTGCTACCAATTCTTCTTTGTATTCATTGTTAAATTCGTAACGGTGGCGGTGGCGCTCACTGATATTTACTTCGCCATATGCGTCGTAGGCCTTAGTGCCCTCTTCAAGGGTACATTTCTGTGCCCCAAGACGCATCGTTCCACCCATATCTGTGATGTGCATCTGCTCATCCATCAAAGCAATAACCGGTTTCTCTGTTTTCGGGTTCACTTCCGTGGTATTTGCATCGCTCCAACCAAGTACATTTCTAGCGTACTCAATAACCGCTGCTTGCATTCCATAACAGATACCGAAGTATGGGATCTTGTTTTCGCGCGCAAACTGAACGGTTGCTACTTTTCCTTCAAAACCACGCTCTCCAAAACCTGGAGCAACGAGTACACCGTCCAAACCTCTGCAAAGTTCTTTCGCATTCTTTGGTGTCAGATGCTCAGAGTGAATCCAGCGCACCTTGACCTCTACCTCGTTGGCAGCTCCTGCATGAATGAACGCCTCAGAAATAGATTTATAACTGTCTTTAAGCTCCACGTACTTTCCGATCAAACCAATCTCAACAGTGCGCTTTGGGTACTGCAATCTTGATAAGAATTCACGCCATTTGTCCAAATCTGGAGTAGTGTCTTGCGGAAGATTGAAGTAATCTAACACCACCTCGTCAAGCTTTTCCTTGAACATCATGATAGGCACTTCGTAGATGGTGTTCGCATCGCGGGATTCAATCACATTCTTCTGACGAACGTTAGTAAATAGGGCCAATTTTCTACGAATATCATCGTCAATTGCATGCTCGCTTCTACAAACCAAGACATCAGGCTGTACACCACTCTCCAGCATTGTTTTTACACTATGTTGAGTAGGTTTGGTTTTTAACTCTCCGGTTACGCGTAGGTACGGAAGAAGTGTCAAGTGAATGACCATACAATCTTTCTCCAACTCCCACTTTAACTGACGAACACTTTCGATGTACGGCAATGCTTCGATATCCCCTACGGTACCACCAATCTCAGTAATCACAATATCGAAATCCCCGGTTTCACCAAGAATCTTCACACGATTCTTGATTTCATCGGTGATGTGTGGAATTACCTGTACTGTTTTTCCGAGGAAGTCGCCACGACGTTCTTTATCAATGACGCTCTGGTAAATTCGACCTGTAGTCACGTTGTTTCCTTGCGAAGTAGGCCTATTCAAGAATCGCTCGTAGTGACCTAAATCCAAATCTGTCTCAGCACCATCTTCTGTAACGTAACACTCGCCGTGCTCATAAGGGTTCAGGGTTCCTGGATCAACATTGATATAAGGATCCAACTTCTGTATAGTCACGCGGTAACCACGTGCTTGCAGCAATTTCGCCAAAGAAGCTGAAATGATTCCCTTTCCAAGTGATGATGTTACCCCGCCGGTAACGAAGATGTATTTAGTACTCGCCATAATTTGAATCAAAACAGGGCAAAAGTACCTCTTTTCTGCGCCAATTAAAAGGCAAAACTTGCGCTAATCGTCGGCATTATCGGCAATTGATTCACGCGCTGGGCAGACGTCCGATCGTAATAAAAGATATTCTCACGGTTATAGATGTTCGTGGCACCGAAAGTTACCTCATAAGCGCCGGCCTCCGTTTTAGTCGAATACTTAAGCGAGGCATCCAATCGGTGATACGTTGGCAATCGTTTGCTATTGAGGTCTCCATAGAGAACGCTTGGGTCGCCATTGGCCGTGATGTAATCAAAATCGATATCAGGATTGCCGAATTGATCCAAGAAATCAATTCCAGGGTAATATCCTTGAGTAGGTGTAAATGGGAAACCGGTTCCTAAGTTCCAACGCACGGACAAAAACCACTTCTCTTCCTTACCTAACTTCGCATTACCCACAAGATTGATGTTATGACGGCGGTCGAAGTTCGGGTTGTATACTTGAATCCCATCGTCTCGAGTCACCATACTCCAGGCATATACTGCCCACAGGTAATAGCGTCCTTTCTCGTACTTCATTACCGCATCGTAACCGTATGCAAGACCTCGTTCTACAATAAAATCCTTGCGTAAAATCTCCGGGCGATCACTGTACACAGGAATATCATCATAGAGCTTGTTCCTATTGATGTTCGTAATCTGTGAGAAGTCTTTGACGTACGATTCCAAATTGATATCCCAGTGTTTACCTAGGTCATATTCAAATCCGGCAACCCCGTGCACGGCTTTTTGAAGCCTTGAAGTAATCGGTCTATCTCTGAAGGAGGTTGGCAAATCAGTTGCACCACTTAGGAAGCCATAAAATAGATTAACTACATCACGGTCGGAATTCGCAGCAACCAAGTTCTGACTGTAGCGCCCACCTGACGCCTTAAATCTAAAGTCCTCCGTGATATTGTATTTCAATCCTAAGCGAGGTTCTACACTCAGCTCTGAAAGCGAACCGTAATAGTGAAGGCGTAAACCTGGTTCCAACACCAAAAGCGGGGTTACTTTCCTGTAATTGAAAAACCCTCCTAACTCTGTAGTATTCTCCTCTTGATTCAACTTCAGGCCTAAAGCGTTGGTGTAATCGAAGCGTGTATTGTAGCCAATCAAATCAATACCGTATTTAATCTCGTCGGCTTTCCCTAAGAAGTACGTGAAGTTTAGCCCGCCGTTAAATCCGTTAATACTCGAGCTTCTCGGCTGATAAGGATTCTCCGTGCTTTGGATGAAATATGAACTTTGGGCAAAATCGCCTTCGATCAAGGTCGCGGATGAAGGAGGAACTACAAGGAAATTCACTCCATATCCCGTACTGTTCCATTGGATACCCTGAGCGCTGTCAAGCATCACTGCATCGCTGAAGTTAAAGGCCTTCGCACTCAACTTAGATCCCGAAGAATTCTGAGTAGTGAACTTTCCATAAATGTCATTGAAGGTGAATGGCAACCCTCCAAATCTAGTTTGTACATAAGGGTAAAAAATAGGGGCTGCTTGACGCAAGTAAGAGGTCTTTGCACTGAGAAAGAGGCTGTTGTTTGCGAGACCATTTTCATCTCTTTTTCCAATAGGAGCTTCAACAAGAAGTTTACTCATGTAAGTAGATGCATATCCCTTTGCCTTTAGCTCAGAACGGTTCCCATCTCTCGTGGTAATGTCCATAACCGAAGAATTTCGTGACCCGTATTGAGCGCCAAATCCTGCTGTATAAACCTTTGCGTCCTGCAATACGTCCGTATCAAAAACCGAGAAAAAGCCTATGCTATGAAACGGATTGTAAATGATCATTCCATCGAGCAACACCAAATTCTGTATCGGTGCGCCACCTCTGATGTACAATTGGCCACCTTGATCACCAGTGGTCACAACACCTGGAAGTACTGCTAAGGCCTTCATCAGATCTGGATCACCACCTGCGGAGAAAGTTTCGATGTTTTTAGGATTTAGACTTACCACCGCTGTATTGACCTTGGTTTTACGCTGCAAACGTGCAACATTTATATCGACCGTCTTCAGCATCTCTGTACTTTCCTCGAGGTAGACTTTGATTGAGGCCGGCTTGTTTTTAAAAACCCTCGCGTCAATCTTTTCGGTTTTGTACCCCAGGTAGGTGACTGTAATAGTCTTCGCGCCAACGGGCACATCTGAAAGTTGGAAATAGCCGTTAAAATCTGTCGTAGCGCCCAATCGGTCCTCTTCTACTACGATGTTCGCATATGGGATGGGTGCACCACCGTCTTTCTCGTAAACGAATCCACGCAAGATCTTACCCTGGGCAAAAGCCGCAGAGGTAGACAACATAAGAATTAGGAAGAGGAAAAGTTTTTTCATCTGTACGTCTGGGTCACCCAAAGGTACGGTCTAAAGTGCACACTTAATGAGCCATTCCCGTAGGTGTTCGTATTCATTCGAACTTGAAGGGATTACCCCTTTGCACTTTCTATCAAACTCAAGCAATTCAGCGAGCATCACGTGCGCTTGGTCGTTGTTGTAATGCCTAGCTGCGGCCGAAAACTGTTTTAAAAAATACGGATGCACTTTGAGCGCCGAGGCAATGTGCTTTTCGGCCTTGCCCTTCATACTGTGGTACTGAATGAGGTTATTGACAAAATTGAAAAGTATTCCCGTGATCATCTGAACAGGATGCTCCTTAGGATTCTTTGAGAAATAGTGGACAATTTTAAATGCCTTTGCCAGGTCCCTGTAGGCAATCGCAGCAACCAACTCGAAGTTGTTGTAATCTTTGGAAATACCGATGTGGCGTTCAATATCCTCGGGAGTCAGCGAGCGGTTCTCCCCCATCGCTACATCGAGCTTGTCCACTTCTTTGAACAAGCGACTCAGATCGGTCCCGACTTGCTCGGCCATTGCCGCAACAACTGCAGTGTTTGCCTCGAATCCTTTGGATCCAAGCTGTCCTTCTAACCAAGGAATGACCTGGTAATCGCGCAGCGGATCACTTTCCAAGAAAACGGTCTTCGCCTTAATTGCCTTGCCCGACTTGGATCGCTTATCCAACTTTTTATGCATGTGACCGAAGGCCAAGATGGTAGAAGGCTGCGGTTGCTCTAGATAACCGGAGAGTAATTCCCAGTCCGCAGCCTTAAGGTGCTGCGCCTCTTTTACCAAGACCACCATTTTATCACTCATCATCGGAAAGCGCTTAGCCTCCTCGAGAATATGGAGCATGTTGGTGTCCTTGCCGTAAAGGACGGTCTGATTAAAACTGCGCTCCGCTTCATCCAAGGCGTTATGTTCGATGTAATCCAACAATTGTTGGGCATAGAAAGGTTCCTCTCCTGCAAAGAAGTAGACCGGTGCATATTTGCCCGCCTTTAAATCTCGTAAGATGCCGTCAAAGGAATTGGCTGCCATAATCAGATTAATCGTTGTGGTACGGTTCTCCTCGCAATATCGTCATTGCACGATAAAGTTGCTCGAGGAAAATTACACGAATCAATTGGTGCGAGGTAGTCATTTTACTCATTGACACTTGCGCGTTTGCCCTTGCGTACATCGAGGGAGCAAAACCAAAAGCACCCCCAACAATAAAAACCAATCTTTTTGGTCCCGCATTACGCCACTTTTGAATCTGATTAGCAAATCCACGGCTGTGGTACTCTTTACCGTTTTCGTCGAGGAGGACTACGGTATCCGTCGACTCTATATACTTCTCATAGACCAATGCTTCGGCCTCTTTGAGGGCTTCGGCAGTCATCTTTCCACCGCCTTTGACATCAGGCAAGACATGGAATTCAGTCTTTTGATAATGCCTCAACCGCTTCAAGAACACGTTCATTCCGTCCTCTATCCAGCGTTCAGAAGTTTTACCAATAACGAGAAATACAATCTTCATAGCTAGGGCAAAGATGCTAACTTGCCGGCAGACCTACCAAAGAGTTGAGTATTTATGACTTCAAGAAATTGGACTCCAGATTTTAAGGCGCTTCAACCATCTTTTGACCTTGCAATTGCCGAGGATATTGGTGACGGTGACCATAGTTCGCTGAGCTGTCTAAATGTTCAAAAGCGAGGAAGGGCTCGTTTGCTCATTAAGAAGCCTGGAATCATTGCAGGTGTCGCTCTTGCAAAGTACCTATTCAGATATGTTGATCCTTCAGCAGTAGTTACGGTCTTCATTGAGGACGGAAGTGCCATTTCACCTGGGGATATTGTCTTAGAAGTAGACGGAAATGCTGTTAAATTATTGCAATCAGAGCGACTAGTATTGAATTACATGCAGCGCCTATCTGGGATTGCAACGAGTGCTTCAAGATACGCTGCCATGATATCGCATACGAAGTGTACAGTGTTGGATACGCGTAAAACCACACCTGGTTTACGAATACTAGAAAAGTGGGCAGTACAATTGGGCGGTGGAGGCAATCACCGCATAGGATTGTACGACATGATCATGCTCAAAGACAATCATATTGATTTTGCCGGAGGTATTTTACCTGCAGTGGAACGCGTTCGTGCTTACCTTAAGTCTGAGGGTAAGGACCTGAAGATAGAGGTTGAAACCAGAGATCTGAACGAGGTACGCCAAGCCTTAGAAGCTGGCGCAGACCGCATCATGCTCGACAACTTCACTCCAACCCAAACTGTGGAGGCAGTTGCCCTGATTGGAGACCAAGCCGAAACGGAAAGTAGCGGTGGAATTACAAAAGAATCCCTGGTTGCTTATGCAGAATGTGGAGTAGATTTTATAAGTATCGGCGCACTTACCCATCAAATTGCTAGTTTAGATATGTCCTTAAAGGCCATTGATCAATAATAAGTAACACGTTTAACTATGTACAGCGCCCTGCGTAATACATTAAGCCGAATTAAACCGCCATTATTCGACGGATTGTCGGTATGGGATGTCCTCTATTTCTTTTTTCAAGGAATCTATGAAGGAGCTATTTCAACGCGTGCTGGTTCTGTAAGCTTTAGCTTTTTCTTGGCCCTCTTCCCAGGCATCATCTTTATTTTCACCTTGATTGCCTATCTGCCTATTGATACATTTCAAATGGAATTATTCGCGGTGCTTGGCGATGTACTGCCGCCATCCACCCACGACATGGCCTTTGATGCCATCGAAGATATTTTGACAATCAAGCGCGGTGGACTCTTATCAGTGACCTTCATCGCAGCCATGCTTTTTGCAACGAACGGCACACTTTCTTGGTTTCTAATCTGGGGATTAGTTATAACATTCGTGATGTCAAAAATTTCTGGTGGCAATACTTGAGTGCATTCCTATTGACTATCGCCCTAACTATATTGATTTTAGTGGCGTTAGTAGCCCTCATCTTTTCTCAAGGATTCACAGGATGGCTTGCCGATCAAGGTTATATTTTGGCCTACAGTGCGACCATTATTTATTGGTTGCGTCTATTGGTCTTGCTTGCGACCATCTTAGTGGGTATTTCGTTGGTTTACAACTATGGACCTGTTCGGGGGACCGATTGGAGATTCATCAGCCCAGGATCAATTCTTGCGACCATCTTAATCATTCTTTCTTCGAACGGCTTTGGGTACTACGTCGAAAACTTCTCGACCTACAACAAATTTTACGGTTCTATAGGTACCCTACTCATCATGCTCCTTTGGATTTATGTGAATGCCTTTGGTCTTATCATCGGATTTGAATTGAATGCTAGTGTGAGCGGTGCCAAGAACGACAGAGAACTCAAAAACTCTTAACATGAAGAAATGGCTTGTAGTATTGAGCCTATTTACAGGGCTCCAGTCGTTTGCGCAGAACGAAATTTTAGGCACCTGGTACAACGATATCAAATCTTCTAAGATTGAGATCTACGAAGAGAAAGGTCTGTATTACGGTCGCATCATCTGGTTAGAAGACCCGGCGAACTCGGACGGATCTACGCCTCGTGTGGATGAATTCAATGAAGACCCTACCTTGACCAAAAGACAGCTGATGAATCTTGTCATTCTAAAAGAGCTAAGATGGAACTCGTCTGAGAAGGAGTGGCAAGAAGGTACCATCTATGATCCAAACAACGGCAAAACCTACGAATGCTATTGTTTACTGCAAGAAGACGGCACCCTTTACTTTAAAGGATATGTCCTAGGCATCACTTGGCTCGGAAGAAGTACTGTTTGGACCCCAGCATAAGCGCCACTGACGGAATAAAAAAACCGCAGGGATGACCTGCGGTTTTTTTTATGTTTTGAAGGTTTCTATCGCATCAAAGTGAACTGCTGGTACTTGACGTACTCTATGCCTTCAAGATCACGGTAAATGATCTTCGCGACATATACGCCTTCATAGCATGTGCTATTGTCGAAGGTACCGTCCCAACCAGTATTGATGTCTTTGCTGTAGAATAAGATGTTTCCAAGGCGATTATATACCTGCATTTCAAAGTAGCTGATGGCATTCGCCTTAACAATATAATAGTCGTTTTTCTCGTCACCGTTTGGTGTAAAAGCTGTTGGGGCAAATACTGCAGCGACATCACGTGGATCTGTGAGTGTATCACAATCCAATGCAGTAACGAAAACGGTATCAAAGGCCTCGTACTTGCAGTAACCTGTGCTTACTAAAACAGTGTCGTCGGCATCAAAGGTTTCTTGGAAGTTTGGACCGCT
>Ga0213865_10001326_pt1 | contig 16201 bp, 9 predicted proteins | sample PICome_6_FD_160100 | JGI IMG/M metagenome (GOLD analysis project Ga0213865, IMG submission 160100) | Coastal seawater microbial communities near Pivers Island, North Carolina, United States - PICO282 | ecosystem: Environmental > Aquatic > Marine > Coastal | place: USA: North Carolina | collected...
TCAGCTCTCGGATGGCCAAAGCATGAAACACTGCCTTTTGTATCTGCCAACTACTGCGCTGATCCATATCCGCTTATTACCCTGATCTACGCGGCTATATCGACAGCACTACGCCGGCACTAAGCGCGAGCTGATAAACAATTTGAAAAATATCTTTGGCGTGCTGAAAAGTTTTGGTATCAATATCGGCTAACACTAAAATTTCATCACCGGCTGCCACCGTATAATCTTTAGCGCTTAATTTACCGCGCTTGGCATCTATTTCACGTGCCGCTCCATTGGCTTTCTTTAAAATGATACGGCTCTTTTTTTCGTTTTGACTAAAGCCACCGGCTAAACGAATATAGTCTTTAGGCGAATATTTCGGCTCATAAATAACCGCATTAGGAAACAACACCTCGCCATTGACTCGAACCAATCGGCTCACTGCCGGTATAACAATGGTGTCACCGTTTTCTAACACGACATCGCCAAAATCCAAGGAGCTGTCTAGTACCACCTGCCCTAACGGCTGAACTTCTTTGGCGCGATCGATAAATTGCAAAATTAAATTCGCTTCTTGAGTGCGCAAGCTAGCCTCTTCTAAAGTGTCACTGCGAGCTGAGAGTACTTGTGCCTGTAAGGTGTTCAGCGTAGTCATTAGCGCCTCACGCTGCTTGTCGGCCAGCGACACTCGGTATAACTGCATCGCTGAAAGGTTTGATAACTCACTGACTTTAATTTGCGCCAATAAATCAGAGAGCTTAGCGCCATAGGGCAATACATATTGCGCCTGACCCAAATGCTCGCCCTCTATTTGCACACCAATAGAGCCTTGGATTTTGTCTGAAATTGCGCGCACACTATCGCCGGCAAAGAGCATTATTTGATCGGCAATAGCTTGTTTAATCTCTAAGTATTCCACCTGTTTCACTAAGCCCTGATTGCGCTGAATAGCAATGTGGGTAGCGCTAGGCAACGGCTGTACTAACGCCATAGCTTCGGCAATGGTGACCGCCTCGGTAGCAAACTCAATTTGATACGGATTTTCTACTAAGCCGTCGAAACCGATGACCGAGTTGCGCGACCCTACAACAATCACGTCACCTTCATACAGCTGCCGCTGCGGCATTTCGCCGCGAACTAAAAAGTCATACAAGTTAAAGGTTTCAAGCACGCGCCTATCGCGCTTTAAGCTGACATCTAAATAACTACCACGGTGCGGATCAATGCCGCCGGCACGATCGAGATACGCCAAAATAGATTCAGATGACAAACCGCTGTACAAACCGGGGCTAATCACATTGCCGGTAACAAAAACCTTAACCGGCTGTGAGGCCACTAAACTTGCATACACATGGACATCTTTTTTGTAGATACGCGTTAAGGCCTGAGTAACCGCGGCATTCAACTCGCTATTGAGCACACCGGCAATATTGACCGGGCCTACCTGCGGAATAAATATATTACCCTGCGCATCAACCACTTGATCACCACGGCTTTCTACGGCGCCCCATAATTGCAGTAGTACCTTATCGCCCACGGCGATGCGATAGTTAGGGTTAAAACCGGTAAATTGCTGGCGACCAAAACTGCCATTAAACAAATTTTGCCCCAACACGGTATAGCTTGCCTGCTCGGTAACAATGGCAGTTTGGGTATCGAGTACTGGAGCTACGGCCGTGCTTTCATCAATGCTCACGGAACTAGGCGCCTGAGCTTCACCCGACAAAAAACTGGGCAATTGTGCGGCGGTAAAACTTGAGACTGCCAAGCCAGCTAAAAGAGCCAGCGCAGGTAATACCAGACCACATGCGTTACGAGGATTCGCCCAAGCAGCCAAAGCCAATAAAGGGTGGGTTGATCTATCGGCTGAAATAGCAGCGCGCCTGAAGTTCACAATGATGCTTCCTTTAACATTAGCGGGTTCACTCGGCCCAGTGTGTCGGGGCAGTGCTGCTCTATCACTGCGCCTACTGAATGCCGAGCGGCATTATCCGACTGCCATTAAGGCGACGCAAGAGGCTACCCCAATGTCTTTAAAAAATAGTGCCAAGAACAACGGCTCGTGCCAGGTTAGGTCGTTTTATGTACAGTTTAGTTTGAGCCTATCTGCCACCCTACGGCCAAACTTCCGACCTAGCGCGGGCATACAATTAAAAACAATCTTCAACTAACCCGCTTTCCTCCTAACCATCTGAGAAATTATTGAAGACAATAAAAAAGCCGCAGTTGTATGCGGCTTTTTTATTGTGCTGCATGCCAAAGGCACTTAGCTCACAAGCATTGGCTTATGTGTTGCCATCAACGCCTGAATCTACCGAGTCAGTCGCATCTTCAGCGCCATCAACGGCCGCTGTTGCAACTTCATCTGGTTGCTCCACCGCGTCCGCAGCTACTTCCTGACTCAGCGCTTCTTGCAACTCAGCTTCAATATCATCGGCACTTTTTACCAAAAAGTCGCCGCTGTCAGCGTCACGTCGCTCACGGCGCTCATTGTGATAAGTCAAACCTGTACCTGCGGGTATGAGTCGACCCACAACAACGTTCTCTTTTAAGCCGCGCAAGTAGTCGCGCTTGCCAGTTACTGCCGCTTCGGTAAGTACCCGCGTAGTTTCCTGGAACGAAGCCGCCGATATGAAGCTCTCGGTGGCCAGCGATGCCTTGGTAATGCCTAGCAATTCGCGCTCATAAGTAGCTGGTTCTTTATCATCGGCCACAACGGTATCGTTTTCTTCAAGTACGCGTGTGAACTCAACTTGGTCGCCACGAATAAAGCCCGTTTCGCCGTTATTAACAATAGTGACCTTACGCAACATTTGTCGCAAGATAACCTCAACGTGCTTATCGTTAATTTTTACGCCCTGTAAGCGATACACTTCCTGTATTTCATTAACGATATATTTAGCAAGCTCGCGGACACCCTTCAAGCGCAAGATGTCGTGTGGTGCCAATGGCCCCTCAGAAACAACCTCACCTTTTGCAACAGCCTCACCTTCAAACACACTCAGGTTACGCCATTTAGGAATCAAAGCTTCGTAATGGTCTTTACCGTTGGGCAACAACTTGCCATCTAGCGGCGTAATCACCAAGCGACGCTTGCCTTTGGTTTCTTTACCAAAGCTAACGGTACCGCTAATTTCGGCAAGGATAGCCGGCTCTTTCGGCTTACGCGCTTCAAAGAGATCAGCAACACGTGGCAAACCACCAGTAATGTCGCCCGTTTTTGAACCCTCTTGAGGGATACGCGCAATAACATCACCCACTTCTACTTTTGCGCCATTGGCCAGACCAAAAATCGAGCCCGTGGGGAGAAAGTAATGCGCTGGCACATTCGTACCGGCTAGACGCAACTCTTCACCTTTGTCATCGACTAGGCCGATGGCAGGACGCAATTCTTTACCCGCGGCTGGACGCTCCGTAGGATCCATAACCGAGTTACTCGACAATCCGGTTAACTCATCAGTTTGGCTCTTAATAGTAATGCCGTCTTCCATATGGCTATACTTAACTGTACCCGCCACCTCAGTAATAATTGGATGCGTGTGCGGATCCCAATTAGCCACTGTTTGACCAGCATCAACAGAATCGTGATCTTTAACCGTTAAAATAGCACCGTAAGGAAGCTTATAACGCTCACGCTCACGGCCATCTTTACCCGCTATAGAGAGTTCACCCGAGCGAGAAACCACCACCGAATTGCCATCGATACGCTCAACCAATTTCAGGTTGTGCATTCTAACGACACCTTCTTGTTTCACCTGAACACTATCAACCGCAGTAGCACGAGATGCCGCTCCACCAATGTGGAAGGTACGCATGGTCAGCTGTGTACCTGGCTCACCAATTGACTGTGCCGCAATAACACCGACAGCTTCACCGGTGTTAACGATATGACCACGAGCCAGATCACGACCATAACACTGCGTACACACACCATGGCGTGTTTCACAGGTAATGGCTGAGCGCACCAAAATTTCATCGACGCTAGCGCTTTCAAGCTTCTTAACTAAGCCTTCATCAATCATCGTACCGGCTGCTACCACCACTTCTTCGGTTTCTGCATTGATAACGTCATTGACTGGCACACGACCTAACACACGATCGCCCAGTGTTTCGATGATATCGCCACCTTCAATGACCGGAATCATCAATAGGCCCGACTGAGTGCCGCAATCAAAATCGGTAATAACCAAATCTTGTGCAACGTCAACCAAACGACGCGTCAGATAACCGGAGTTAGCTGTTTTCAATGCCGTATCGGCCAAGCCTTTACGCGCACCGTGAGTCGAAATAAAGTACTGCAGTACGTTTAGACCTTCGCGGAAGTTGGCGGTGATTGGCGCTTCAATGATTGAACCATCAGGCTTAGCCATCAAGCCACGCATACCAGCCAGCTGTCTGATTTGCGCCGGCGAACCCCGTGCACCAGAGTCGGCGTACATAAATACCGAGTTAAACGAAGACTGCTGTTCTTCATCGCCATCGCGGTTAATAACCGGCTCAACTGACAAACCATCCATCATTGCCTTAGACACAAGGTCATTGGCACGCGACCAAATATCGATCACTTTGTTGTACTTCTCGCCTTGAGTTACCAAACCCGATGCGTACTGTTTTTCAATTTCTTTAACTTCAGCATCGGCCTGCGTAATGATGTCGGCTTTTGCATCAGGAATTTCAAAATCATTCACGCCGATTGAACTACCCGAGCGCGTAGAATATTCAAAACCTGTGTACATTAACTTATCGGCAAAAATAACTGTGGCCTTCAAACCAACGGTTCGATAGCAAGCATTCAAAATGCGTGATACCGCTTTCTTAGTCATGTTTTGGTTGACAAGTTCAAAGCCTAAGCCATCGGGCACGATTTCCCACAACAGCGCTCGACCCACAGTCGTATCTATTACTGTAGTGCTTTCATGGCTTGCGCCATCATCATTTTTAATTACCTGGCGAATACGTACTTTAATACGCGCTTGCAAATCGACTTTCTTAGCACCATAAGCACGCGACACCTCAGTGGTATCGGCAAAGATCATTCCCTCGCCTGGTGCATTAACACGCTCACGCGTCATCCAATACAAACCCAACACAACGTCTTGTGACGGTACAATGATAGGCTCGCCACTGGCGGGCGATAAGATGTTGTTGGTTGACATCATCAAAGCACGAGCTTCAAGCTGAGCTTCAATGGTTAGCGGGATATGCACAGCCATTTGATCGCCGTCAAAGTCGGCGTTGTAAGCGGCACATACTAATGGATGTAACTGAATCGCCTTACCTTCTATAAGCAAAGGCTCAAACGCTTGAATGCCCAACCTGTGCAGCGTAGGCGCACGGTTAAGTAAAACCGGATGCTCGCGAATAACTTCGGCAAGAATATCCCATACTTCAGCCGGCTCTTTCTCAACCATCTTCTTGGCAGCTTTGATAGTCGTTGCCATGCCTCGGGCTTCGAGCTTACCAAAAATAAACGGCTTAAATAATTCTAAAGCCATTTTCTTAGGAAGTCCGCACTGATGCAGCTTAAGTGTTGGGCCTACCACGATGACCGAACGGCCAGAATAATCAACTCGCTTACCTAGCAAGTTTTGTCTAAAGCGACCTTGCTTACCTTTAATCATGTCGGCAAGAGATTTTAACGGACGCTTATTAGAACCCGTGATAGCACGACCACGACGACCATTGTCAAGTAATGCGTCTACCGACTCTTGCAACATACGCTTTTCGTTGCGCACAATGATGTCGGGTGCATTTAGCTCTAACAATCGCTTTAAGCGGTTGTTACGGTTGATAACTCGACGATACAGGTCATTCAAGTCGGATGTGGCAAAACGACCGCCATCTAGCGGTACTAAAGGACGCAAATCAGGCGGCAATACCGGCAAGACTTCTAAAATCATCCATTCAGGTTTATTGCCCGACTTTAGAAAAGCCTCCATCAACTTAAGTCGTTTAGAGAGCTTTTTAATTTTTGTTTCAGAATTAGTATTGGGAATTTCTTCACGCAACTCAGACACTAACTCTTCAAGGTCGATAGAGGTTAATAAGCCCTGCACAGCCTCGGCGCCCATTTTGGCAGAAAACTCATCGCCAAATTCTTCCATCGCTTCAAAGTACTGCTCATCATTGAGCAATTGACCGCGCTCTAATGTGGTCAGGCCGGGATCAACCACCACATACGATTCAAAATAGAGAATTCGCTCAATTTCACGCAGCGGCATATCTAAAAACAAACCAATACGTGACGGCAACGACTTTAAAAACCAAATATGTGCTACCGGGCTAGCCAATTCAATGTGACCCATACGGTCACGACGAACTTTAGCTAACGCAACTTCAACGCCGCACTTCTCACAGATGACACCGCGATGCTTGAGGCGCTTGTATTTTCCGCAAAGACACTCATAGTCTTTAACAGGACCAAAAATCTTCGCGCAAAACAAACCGTCGCGCTCAGGCTTAAAGGTTCGGTAATTGATCGTTTCGGGCTTTTTGACTTCACCAAACGACCATGAGCGAACCAAGCTAGGCGACGCTAAACCGATACGAATTGCATCGAACTCTTCAACCTGGCCTTGTGACTTTAATAAATTCAGTAGATCTTTCAAGGTCAATCCTCCGCTGGATAATTGACGTATGTCACGCGCGGAAATCGCGCGCCACACTTATAATTTACGAGACAAATTACACGCTGCGCCGATAAGCACGTTGCAGCAGCAATTCAGATTCATTCACTTTCTAGCTCAATGTCGATCCCTAGTGAGCGGATCTCTTTGACCAGAACGTTGAATGACTCTGGCATACCCGGCTCCATACGATGATCACCGTCCACAATGTTTTTATACATTTTGGTTCGGCCATTAACGTCATCGGACTTAACGGTCAGCATTTCTTGCAAGGTATAGGCTGCGCCATATGCCTCAAGTGCCCATACTTCCATCTCACCAAATCGCTGCCCACCAAACTGCGCTTTACCACCAAGCGGCTGTTGGGTAACAAGACTGTATGATCCGGTTGAACGCGCATGCATTTTGTCATCAACCAAGTGGTTCAACTTGAGCATATACATGTAACCGACGGTTACAGGACGCTCAAACTGATCGCCCGAACGACCATCGTACAAGGTCATCTGGCCACTATCTGGCTGACCGGCAAGGCGCAATAGCGACTTGATTTCCGCTTCAGCTGCGCCATCAAACACGCTAGTTGCCATGGGAACCCCATCAACTAAATTGCCTGCTAACTCGATAATGTCGGTATCGGTTAAATCTTCGAGGCTTTCGACTCGGTGACCTGTGCCGGTTTTGTTATAAACTTCATCAAGGAACTTGCGCAACTTAGCAACAGACTGCTGCTCTTTGACCATGCCGTCGATTTTTTCGCCCAGGCCCTTAGCAGCAAGACCAAGATGCATTTCGAGCACCTGCCCTACGTTCATTCGCGAAGGAACACCCAGTGGGTTTAGAACGATATCAACTGGCACACCGTCTTCATTGAACGGCATATCTTCTTCGGGCACGATGACCGAGATAACACCCTTGTTACCATGGCGGCCTGCCATTTTATCGCCAGGCTGAATGCGACGTTTCACCGCAAGATAAACCTTAACAATTTTCAACACGCCCGGCGCAAGATCGTCACCGCTTTCAATTTTTCCACGCTTGTCAGCAAGTCGCGCTTCAAGTAACTCTCGCTGCTCTTCAAGCTGTGTTTTGGCCGCATCAAGAAGTTCGTTCAACTCCGCATCAACCATGCGTAATTTAAACCAATCATCTTTCTCAAGACCTTCTAATAGCTCAGCAGTAATCGGTGCATTCTTTTTCGCACCGCCTGGGCCGCTATTAACTTTCTTGTCAAGTAAGGCTTCTTCTAAACGCTGGTAGGTCGCCCGCTCAACAATACGGTACTCATCTTGGAAATCTTTGCGGTATTTTTCGATCTCTGACTTTTCAATCGCCAGCGATCGCTCATCTTTCTCGAGACCATCTCGAGTAAATACGTGTACATCGATGACGGTACCTTTAACACTTGAAGGTACGCGCAGTGATGTATCTTTTACATCCGACGCTTTCTCACCAAAAATGGCACGCAGTAGTTTTTCTTCTGGCGTAAGTTGAGTTTCACCTTTAGGCGTCACTTTACCGACCAGAATATCGCCCGCTTTAACCTCAGCACCGATATAAACAACACCCGACTCGTCGAGTTTATTTAACGCCGCTTCGCCGACATTAGGAATATCAGAAGTGATGTCTTCCGAACCTAATTTAGTGTCACGCGCTATACAAGTAAGCTCCTGAATATGAATCGAGGTGAAACGATCTTCACGCACCACTCGCTCCGACACCAAGATTGAATCTTCAAAGTTATAGCCATTCCAAGGCATAAACGCGACACGCATATTTTGGCCTAACGCCAACTCACCCATGTCAACCGAGGGACCATCGGCAAGAATATCGCCACGCACCACTTGCTCACCAGCACGCACAACAGGGCGCTGGTTAATACAAGTGTTTTGGTTAGAGCGGGTATACTTGGTCAGATTGTAAATATCAACGCCAGCTTCACCCGGAGATATTTCATCGGGATTAGCCCGCACAACCACACGACTTGCATCAACGCTTTCAATTTCGCCACCGCGCAATGCCACTTCGCAAACACCAGAATCGCGAGCAACAATACGTTCAATGCCGGTACCAACTAATGGCTTTTGCGCCTTCAGTGTTGGTACAGCCTGACGCTGCATGTTAGACCCCATCAACGCCCTATTAGCATCATCGTGCTCAAGGAATGGAATCAACGAGGCTGCCACCGAAACTACTTGGCGTGGCGAGACATCCATATACTGCACTTTATCCGGAGACATCACGGTAAATTCGTTCATGTGACGAACTTCAATCAGATCGTCAACAAACTGGTTCTTTTTATCGAGATTGGCAGAGACCTGAGCAATAACATACTCAGCTTCGTTGATCGCCGACAGATACTCTATCTCTTCGGTTACCACACCATCGATAATTTTTCGGTAAGGACTTTCTAGAAAGCCGTAATCATTGGTTCTTGCATAAGTTGCCAACGAGTTAATCAAACCGATGTTTGGACCCTCAGGCGTTTCGATAGGGCAAACGCGACCGTAATGCGTCGGATGCACATCGCGAACCTCAAAGCCTGCACGCTCACGCGTCAAGCCGCCTGGCCCTAATGCCGACACGCGACGCTTATGCGTCACCTCAGACAGAGGGTTGTTTTGGTCCATAAATTGCGAAAGCTGGCTAGAGCCAAAAAACTCTTTGACCGCTGCCGCTACGGGCTTGGCGTTAATCAAATCTTGCGGCATCAGACCTTCGGACTCGGCAACACTCAAACGCTCTTTAACCGCACGCTCAACACGCACCAGACCCACGCGGAACTGATTTTCGGCCATCTCGCCCACTGAGCGAATACGACGGTTACCCAAATGATCAATATCATCAACGACACCCTTGCCGTTACGAATATTGACCAAAGTGCGCAGCACATCAACGATATCTTCGTTAGACAAGATACCGCTGCCTTCAGCTTCGGCTCGACCTAAACGGCGATTGAATTTCATTCGACCAACGCCCGACAAGTCGTAGCGCTCAGGCGAGAAAAACAAGTTAGCAAACAAATTCTCAGCCGACTCTTTAGTCGGTGGCTCACCAGGACGCATCATGCGGTAAATCTCTACCAACGCTTCGAGCTGGTTTTGCGTAATATCCACGCGTAGCGTCTCAGAAATAAACGCACCATGATCGAGTTCGTTAGTGAAAAGAGTCTCGAACTTAACGATGCCTAACTCAGCAAAATGCGCGAGAATTTCTTCGGTGATTTCGGTATTACACTTAACTAACTCTTCACCGGTTTCTTTGTTAATTATATCTTTAGCTAACGTTGAACCAATTAGATATTCAGCCGGACATACCAAAGTGTCGATATTCGCTTCTTCGAGCTTACGAATATGTCGAACCGTAATACGGCGACCCTGCTCAACAATCACCTTGCCTTTATTATCTTTTATATCGAATGCAGCCAGCTCGCCACGTAGACGCTCAGGCACTAACTCCATTGAATAGTCGTCACCAGAAACAGTGAACTTGTTAGAGTCAAAGAACTGGTCGAGCATTTGCTCTGAAGAAAAACCAAGCGCACGCAAAAGCACTGTGGCCGGCAATTTACGACGACGATCGATTCGTACATAAACCAAGTCTTTAGGGTCGAATTCAAAATCTAACCATGAGCCACGGTAAGGAATAACGCGCGCCGAGTACAACAATTTACCCGATGAATGTGTTTTACCTTTATCGTGATCAAAAAACACACCCGGAGAACGATGCAATTGCGAGACAATAACTCGCTCGGTGCCGTTAATAACAAAGGTACCGTTACCCGTCATCAACGGGATCTCGCCCATGTATACTTCTTGCTCTTTAATGTCTTTGATCGATTTTGTAGTAGATTCTTTATCATAAACAATCAATCGGACTTTAACGCGCAATGGCGCCGCATAAGTGATACCACGCGACTGACATTCTTTAACGTCAAAAACCGGTTCACCTAACTTGTACTCTACATACTCAAGCGCGGCATTACCGGAATAACTAATAATTGGAAAAACTGATTTAAACGCCGCATGCAGACCAATCTCAACGCGCTCGGCAGGCGTTAGGTCTTCTTGGGTAAATCGGCGATAAGAATCGAGCTGAATAGCCAGCAGGAATGGTTCATCCATCACATGCGGCAATTTACTAAAATCCTTACGGATTCTTTTACGCTCGGTATAAGAATAAGGCATTGGTACTCTCCAGCACTATTACTGCTAAACGTGGTTTAGTGGTAAACCGTCGGCCAAAGAAGGGCCAACAGCAGTTTCGTTAACGCGATCAGTAATCTCTATCGGTTAACGTGCAATCCATGCAAAGAAAAATCATAGCTTGAGCAATGATTTTGTTAGTGGTTGCCTAGGCACTTGCCAACGGGGCAACAACTAACAAAAGCATTGCGCACTCAGGCTGGAGCAAGACTCCAGCCTGAACACACAAAAACAATTACTTCAGCTCAGCGCTAGCACCGGCTTCAGTCAAAGTTTTAACAGCTTCTTCAGCATCAGCCTTAGAAGCGCCTTCTTTAACAGTAGAAGGCGCGCCATCTACCATTGCTTTAGCTTCTTTCAAGCCAAGACCGGTAATGGTGCGAACTGCTTTGATAACGTTAACTTTCTTCTCGCCAGCGCTGTTAAGCACTACGTCGAATTCAGTTTGCTCTTCTGCAGCAGCAGCATCGCCACCAGCAGCAGGAGCCGCTACGGCAACTGCAGCCTGCGCAGATACACCAAATTTTTCTTCCATTGCTGCAACCAACTCAACAACGTCCATAACGCTCATTTCTGCAATCGCGTCTAATATTTCATCTTTAGATAAAGCCATGACTTAAATATCCTCTATAAAATAGTATGTAAAAGCGTATTACTGCTCTGAATTTTTCGATTTAATTAATGAAAAACTATGCAGCCTCGGCCTCTTTTTTGTCTTTAACTGCTGCCACAACACGCGTTACTTTGGTAGGGACTTCGTTAAATGTACGCACCAGCTTGGTAACTGGGGCCAGTATCACTGACGCAAGCAAACCAAGTGCTTGGTCGCGAGTCGGCAGTGTTGCCAATACATCAATTTTGTCCGCACCGAGTAATTCGCCACCTACTGCTAAAGCTTTTACTTCAAAGTTTTTGTTCTCTTTGGCAAATTCTTTAAACAGTCGGGCACAAGCGCCGGGATCTTCCATTGAAAAACCAAACAAAGAAGGACCAACCAATACAGTGCTTACGCACTCATAGTCAGTATCCGTCAATGCGAGTTTTGCAAGGGTGTTACGCACTACACGCAACTCCACGTTCGCTTCTCGTGCTTTGGCGCGGAGATCAGTCATATCGGTTACGGTCACACCACGTGAATCCGCAACAACTAATGACAGGGCACCACCAGCAGTCTCGCTAACTTCAGCAACAATTTGCTTTTTGCCTTCGAGTCCTAATGCCATGAGATAACTCCTATGCCAGGATCAATAAAAAAGTCACCGAACAATCCATAAAGTATCTAGCCTGCAATACTTCAGCGACTGTTCGAGCAACCACCATTGGTGGATGCGAAATTTTGGAGGATTTCGCGCTCACCATCTGCGTAGGCTGACAACACTCATCAATTAAGCCTGACTGTACTTACACCGCAAAACAAACCGCAATGATCACAAGCCAACAACACCTACGGTCTTTGACGGCCAGCAATTAACCCAAAGGTTAATTGCTGCGCTCCTCAAAGCCCTTTAGAAAGACTGTTAAAAAAATCAGCCCAAAATAGCGCTAACCTTTCGACATCTGCGTGATTTAAAAACCCAAACACCAGCCTTTCGAATTACATAAATTCTATCTACGCTTCCAACGAAGCCTGATCGATAACCAAACCAGGCCCCATCGTGGTAGAGATAGAGATCTTTTTAAGGTAAATACCTTTTGACGACGCAGGCTTAGCTTTTCTTAAATCGGCCAACACCGCTTCTAAATTCTCTTTGATGGCATTCGCTTCAAAGCCAACACGACCAATTGCACCATGGATAATGCCATTTTTGTCTGCACGATAACGCACCTGACCTGACTTGGCGTTTTTAACTGCATTGGCCACATCCGGTGTAACAGTGCCCGTTTTGGGGTTTGGCATCAGGCCACGAGGCCCGAGGATCTGACCCAACTGACCCACCACACGCATCGCATCGGGAGAGGCAATTACAACGTCAAAATTTAGCTCACCGGCCTTAACCTGTGCAGCCAAATCATCCATACCAACAATGTCGGCACCCGCAGCAGTAGCCGCTTCGGCATTAGCGCCGCTGGTGAAAACTGCAACGCGCACATCTTTACCCGTGCCATTAGGCAAGGTAGTGGCGCCACGCACAGACTGGTCTGATTTGCGCGGATCAATGCCTAAGTTGACCGAAACGTCGATCGACTCTTTGAATTTAACCGTAGAAACTTCCGTCAAAATGGCGATAGCTTCTTCAATTGGATAAGCCTTGCCAGCAACAACTTTCTCGGCAATAGCCTTAGCTCTTTTCGTTAATTTAGCCATCTTTTAACCCTCCACCTCAATACCTGCTGAACGCGCACTGCCTGCGATAATTCGCACTGCAGCATCCATATCGGAAGCATTAAGATCGGCCATTTTAGTGGTTGCGATATCTTCCAATTGCGCACGGGTTACCTTACCAACCTTGTTGGTATTAGGCGTGCCGCTGCCTTTTTGAATGCCTGCCGCTTTGCGCAAAAGCACAGAAGCCGGAGGAGTCTTTTTGATGAAGGTAAAGCTGCGATCGCTGTAAACGGTAATAACAACCGGTGTTGGCAGACCTGGCTCAAGGCTTTGCGTCTCGGCGTTGAACGCCTTGCAAAATTCCATGATATTAACGCCGTGCTGACCTAACGCAGGGCCAACAGGTGGACTGGGATTGGCCTGACCTGCAGGCACTTGTAGCTTGATGTAAGCTTGGACTTTCTTAGCCATTTGGAACACTCCTAAGTTGGGTTCAAACACGCCCCCTCGCCCATTTCACAATGAACTTCGACGCTCCCCTGAAAGAATCGATGCCGCCTACACTGCGACGTTAAATCTGTTATCGCGACTGCAAAGACTCTATCAATTTATATTTGCTCAGGTTTTTTCAACCTGACCAAATTCGAGCTCAACCGGAGTTGAACGCCCGAAGATTAATACCGATACCTGAACACGGCTCTTTTCGTAGTTAACCTCTTCAACGACACCACTAAAGTCGTTGAACGGACCATCCGTTACACGAACCATCTCACCGGGCTCGAACAACGTCTTCGGCTTAGGCGCCTCAGCACCTGTTTGAATTCGCTGCAAAATCTCATCAGCTTCTTTTGTCGTAATAGGCGCAGGCTTGTCGGCCTTACCGCCTATAAACCCCATGACACGCGGAGTCTCTTTAACTAAATGCCAGCTGTCATCGTCAAGTTCCATCTCTACAAGCACATAGCCTGGAAAGAACTTGCGCTCACTTTTGCGCTTTTGGCCAGCCTTCATCTCAACCACTTCTTCAGTGGGAACAAGAATCTCACCAAACTTTTCTTGCATACCGGCTAATTCAATCCGCTCATGCAACGATGTCTGCACCTTTTTCTCAAAGCCCGAGAATGCATGAACTACGTACCAACGCTTACTCATTAAATTACCTTGTGCGCTACCCGTTGTACTCTGCTAATAAGCACGATGCCTATTAACCAATAAATTGCGAGGCCGACCATCCCAAAAGAGTATCGAGACCCCAAAGAATAAAACCTACCACCACCACCACTGCCAAGACCAGCAGCGAGGTTTGCATCGTTTCTTGACGCGTAGGCCAAACAACCTTTCTAATTTCTGTGCGCGCACCTTTCAATAACAACCAAAAAGCCGTGCCCTCAACTGTCTGCAATGCAACCAAGCCCGCCACGATCGCAACTACCAGCAAACCCAGCACGCGATATAATAAAGACTCACCGCCGAAATAAACATTGCCGTAGATGCCAGCTGCGACCAACACTAGCGATAAAGCCCAGAGCCCCATATTCATGGTTGAATTTTTAGTTTCGGCTTTACTCATAGCGTTTTTATCAATACTTCCAAATACTGCTGCTTTTACTTTAAAAAACTCTGCCAACCAAAGAGGCTCATAGAGCCCGCCGACAAAGCGGCTCAGTGCGTCGCCGCGCACACGCGCTAGGTTTGCCAGTTAATGGCAGGCCAGGAGGGAATCGAACCCCCAACCTACGGTTTTGGAGACCGTCGCTCTGCCAATTGAGCTACTGGCCTTTAAACCGACAAACTAGTTACAAACTAACATTACTTCTTAAACTAACGCGCCCGCCCATGCGGGAAGCTTGCTCTCATAACCGCCCATCAAGGGCGGCCTTTAATCAGTGAGCGCAACGGCTGCTAAAGAATCTTCGCAACAACGCCCGCACCTACCGTACGACCGCCTTCACGAATCGCAAAACGCAAGCCTTCGTCCATCGCAATCGGCGCGATCAACTCAACTTTCATCTGGACGTTATCACCCGGCATTACCATCTCAACGCCTTCAGGCAATTCACAAGCGCCTGTCACATCAGTCGTACGGAAGTAAAACTGTGGACGATAGCCTTTAAAGAATGGCGTGTGACGACCACCTTCATCTTTGCTCAACACATACACTTCAGCTTCAAACTTAGTGTGTGGATTGATGCTACCCGGCTTAGCCAATACTTGACCACGCTCTACGTCTTCACGCTTAGTACCACGCAACAACGCACCAATGTTCTCACCAGCTCGACCTTCGTCAAGCAGCTTGCGGAACATCTCAACACCTGTACAGGTCGTCGTTTGTGTTTCTTTAATACCAACAATCTCAACTTCATCGCCAGTATTAACAATACCGCGCTCAACACGACCGGTAACAACCGTACCGCGACCTGAAATAGAGAAGACATCTTCGATAGGCATAATGAATGCACCATCAATCGCACGCTCAGGCTCAGGGATGTAGCTGTCGAGTGTCTCAAGCAGCTTCTTCACCGCAGTAGTACCCAGCTCGTGATCGTCTTTGCCTTCCAATGCCATCAAGGCAGAACCTGGAATGATTGGCGTATCGTCGCCTGGGAATTCGTAGGTATCGAGCAGCTCACGCAGCTCCATTTCTACCAACTCAAGCATCTCGTTATATTCTTCTGAACCGGCACCGCCGCAATCTTCAGCTAGCAAGTCGGCCTTGTTCAAGAACACAACGATATAAGGAACACCCACCTGACGCGACAACAAGATGTGCTCGCGTGTTTGAGGCATAGGGCCATCAGTTGCACCACAAACTAAAATCGCGCCATCCATTTGCGCAGCACCGGTGATCATGTTTTTTACATAATCGGCGTGACCTGGGCAATCAACGTGAGCGTAATGACGCTCTGGCGTATCGTATTCAACGTGTGACGTGGCAATGGTGATACCGCGCGCTTTTTCTTCTGGCGCATTATCGATGCCATCAAACGCAACCGCTTCACCACCAAACTGCTCTGCTGCAACACGCGTTAACGCTGCTGTGAGCGTCGTTTTACCGTGATCAACGTGACCTATTGTGCCCACATTGACGTGGGGCTTCGTGCGTTCAAACTTTGCTTTTGCCA
>Ga0213865_10001328_pt1 | contig 16182 bp, 31 predicted proteins | sample PICome_6_FD_160100 | JGI IMG/M metagenome (GOLD analysis project Ga0213865, IMG submission 160100) | Coastal seawater microbial communities near Pivers Island, North Carolina, United States - PICO282 | ecosystem: Environmental > Aquatic > Marine > Coastal | place: USA: North Carolina...
CCTGCTTTGCGCCGCCTGACTTCTTTCCGCCTTTTTTCTTACCGTATCCCATATCTAACTTCCTTTTTTCCACTTGGTTGAACTCGATTTGGTCTTGCTCGGCGACCACTTAACACGGTTAGCCCAGTATGCGGCAGACATAGGCCCACGCGCAATGTTTTTTGCGTGGCGGGACTTGAACGCCTCACGCTGGCCGACCGTCTGGTTGGTCTTCACGCCCTGCTGACCGAAGCGGATCGTCTTAACCTGATCGCCGGACTTCGCCACAACAACGTGCGACTTGGTCGGGTGCGAGGGCGTGCGCTTCGGCTGATTGTAGCCGGAGACGCCAGCTTTGGCTAGTCGGGGGTCTTTTGGCTTGCGTGGGGGCATTATTTAACCTTTTTCTCAGGGAAGTACCCAAACTCATTCACATCGTTCCCATCCCAATAGATATCTTTAACCTTAACCTTTTGCGATATTACTTTACCCGGCTCATCTCCTGATCTACCATAACCACTGGCGGCGTGTAACTCTGCGTATTTTGGGCTAAGTGTAACAAAATCGCCTCGATTTATTGTGTTTATATCAGGGTCGTTAGGGACGCCTCTGTATATTGTAACCTCTGCATTTGGGTTGCCCCTGACAGAAGAAATGGCGCGATAGCTTTGTTGTCCAGCTATACCGTATTCATCATTGTCAAACCTTGGCCCCGGCGCGAAAGTTCGCTTTCCAATAGAACTGTAAAAATCATCCGGAAAGCCTGCCGCCTCTCCGGTGGTAGATTTTGTTAAATCGTCTAGCCGCACAGGTAAGTCGTCTTCTGGGCCGCGAGGTTGATGAGCCATACGATACGAAACATCCGGCTCATCTAGTAACCCAGTTGGGGCATCGTTTGGATCATATCCAAATCTTTCTATGTTTGCTTGCCGTCTTAATGCCGCAATATCTTCGCGCCCACCCATACCAATCGCGCCAGCAGGTTTAGGCGCAAGTAAGCCAGCGCCGGTAAACATACCAGCCGCCTCAGCGGCGTCAGCAAGCACGTTTTCAGACGGCAATCCGGTGTAGGGGTCAATATCGAGGGGCATACCGCCCATAGCGCGTGCAGCAGTCCTAGCGACGGACTGAATAGGCGCAGGGAAAGAAAAAACAGTCTGACCTTGCGGCGTTTTCGCATACGGCAAAATCATGCCGGAATCGGCATATTCACCTTGCCCAAGAAGCGACCTCATTAAGGCGCTTGATCCAGAGCCAGTTGAACCAGAAAACATAGGTTCAGCCAGCAGCCCCTGCTGATATGCGCCGCGATACTGTTCCATCAAATATTTTTCCACGGCAAGGCCGTATCAAAAGCCGGTACTGGATTGCGCGGCAAGTTGTCCGTAGGCATCAGCGGCACGCCACCCATCATTTCTTGCTGCGTCTCATAATCGTAGCCAAACATTCTCTTGTAAAATTCTTCCTCAGACATTTGCAGGGGGTCAGCCAGCAATCCGTAACTACGGCGGTCAATCCCATCGGCGTGTCCTTGCATAAACTCACCGAAGTCACCGACCAACGGCTCACCAAAAATCGGGTTATATGGAAGTGTGTATTCTGCGGAACTTCTGATCTCGTCTGCCGTCAGGTCGCCTGACATGACAAGCTCCATAATGTGTGAGCGTGCCGCCTTCGGCATTTTCAGAAAAGATGGCCCCAAGACATCATAGGCAACTTTGACCGGAGACTGGTTAAATGCGTCCTCGTCGCTCATGCCCTCAGGCCGGAACCTAGACGCGGTAACTTTTTCCATCAGACCACCCAATTCGTTTTTGGTTTCAAACTGCGATTTGAATTATAACCTCTGGAGTAGCCACCGGCAACCGCACCCTGCCCCGCGAAGGTAAGCACAAATGCGTCAGCCACGTCGGGCGATCTCTGGCCGCGGCGCTTCATCTCGTCCTTGCTCTCAACCTTCAGCTTGCCAGTCGATAGGTATTTATAGCGGATGCCCGACAACTCCGATATCAGCGTGTCGTCCTGCGGTATCTTGCAGTCACGCGCCTCAAACCACTCGCGGCAGTGCCAGAACAGCTCATCCCTGAGCCTATTAAACTTAGCCTTCAGGCTGGCAGTCTCAGACACAGATATGCCAACGGCGGGCATGTCCAGCTCTCTCAGCCGGTCAGCCAGTCCTGCGCCAAGGCCAATGGCGTCAATGTAGATCGCCTGTGGCCGCATCTGGTAAGGCACGGCGTCGTACTCCGCAAGCACAATACCGGCCAGCTCCATCAAGTCCTTATTCTGCCACGTCTTGATCGGCTCGACCAATATATTGCCCTGACGCTTGGACAGCGCCGACCTATCCGAGCCAAACCGCGCAACGTCCAAGCCCCAGACGACCGGCGTGGTCGGGCCTGCCTCAACGTCGCGCCTCGTCGCATCCTCAATCAAGTGCAACGGCAACAGCACGTCGTCCGACTGCTTTGGAAACTCACCCAAGACGCGAACCGCGAATACGTTGCTCTCCTCGCCGTATTTTTCGCCCATCTCGCGAATAAACTTGGGGTCAACATATTCGCCCTCACTGCACGACACAGTGATGCAGTGCCACTTCTCGCGGTCGCCGTGGAAGGCGTCATAGAAGTACCCATCACTGCGGGTGGGGTTCCCGCACATAATGATTTTGGCGCCGGGGGTGGACAGCGCACCGGAAGCCGTCTCAAAGATTACGTTGGGTACGCCTGACGCTTCTTCCACCACAAACAGCATGTGCGGCGAGTGAAAGCCCGCGAGGGATTCAGGATTTTCGCGGCGGCTGGTTCTAGCCACTGCGAAGCTGTCGGGTGCGCCCTTTAGGCTGATCTTGTCAGCCTTGAACTCCAGCAGCTCCTTGAACGCGGGCGGCATGTTACGCGCCCAGCGGTCGATCTCCGTCCACAATACGTCCGATAGCTGGTGTGCGCTGTTCGCGGTGACGGCGACCTTGCACGGATAATGCGTCATAAGCCACCACAGAACCACCCAGCTCTCAAAGGCCGTCTTTCCGACACCGTGGCCGGATTTAATGGCGACACGGTCGTTTTCGGCTATGGCTTTGAGGGCTTCCGCCTGCCACTTTTGCGGCGTGGCTTGCAGGACTTCCTCAACAAATAACGTCGGGTCTGCGCGTAGGGCGGCAATCGCTTCGATGGTGGCGGGGGTGGTGGTCATGCGTTAACTCCGAAGGGGGTGGGGTGGTAAGGGGTATATATTTTTATCTCCGCCCCCCGCGATATCTTGATGGGGGGGGTGTTAACCGATTTTGGGTTAACTTTGTACATATTTTGCAGAAATGTCGCATAACGTTAATTATGCGTAACGCGTATCGTGCAAATACAATGACTTAGCTGCCTGTGGATAACTTTTTGCCCTTCTTGCGCTTGTTTGCCTGCTTTTTAGGCAGATCAGAGTTAACTGAAATATGGTTAACTTTGGTCGCGCGTGCGCGTAATCCGTCACTTGTGTCTTCTTTCTGTTCAACCACATCAACGTGCTTCAACTGAGCCGCCTTGTTCACTTGCTGTAATAGATCGAGGTAAGACCCACCAGCCTCATGCGTCACATCGACCTGCTGCTTGTCTCCATACACCTTCGGCAGCAACCTAGCCGCAGTCCACTTGAAGTTATCTGACACAAGCCTAGCGGCCTGCGGATCAATCTCACCATTCAAGACCCGCCTGTTTATCTCGTCCAACTGATCCGCATAGATCATGCCGCGAGACGCCAGCGCGTTCATGTATTTGCGCTCAAAGTCCTTGTCGTTATGTATCTTGTTCCACGTTGTACCCCAAGCTGGCATGTCCTTGTCCTTGCACACTGACTGACCAGCTCTACCAGAAGTCACGCGTGACAGGAATTCAACCCAAACCTCATCAGGCAATCTAGCTGACATCGTCGTGATCCTCATCATCAAAATCTACGGTCAAAACGTGGCTGGTATTTTCGTCGATCAGCAGCAAAGCCTCATCGCAGTTGTGGCACACTATTGCCTGCATGCCTTCAAACACCTTGCCGCGAGTATGCTGCAAGCAATAGTCACACGTCACGCCATCTTTATCAAAGAACCAGACCCAATGACGCTTAAACTCTAACACCTCACCCATCGTGATCCACCAGCTCACCCGCACAAGCCAGATAACCCGCACCGTCAACGTAGTTGTCCTGATGATACGGATTCCCCTTCAATCGCGCTATCTTCAACAGCGTCATCATTATGCCCACGTCTATTGGCGTGACATCGTGACCCAAATGGTTTGACCAATACTTCGCAATCGTTGTGAAGTTGTTTTCCATATTGCCGTGATCGGCGGCGCGATCCTTTGTCACATATTCTTTCGCCGTGTCTAAAACTTCAGCCCTTTTCATCTTCGCCATCCATTTCGTTTATCGTTAAATTGCAGACCAAGCACTCACGCCTGACCATCTTTTGTTCGTTCACCAGCTTTGTCATCAGGCTTCGACACTTCGGGCATCTATCCTGATCGAGCATCCGCTGCCAACTACCATCCCCCGGCGTTATCATTATCCTTCCCCTCTCTAAACGGAACCTCAACGCTTGCTATAGGCTCATAGCCCCGCATCAATTCCCTCGGCCAGATATCCACCTTCACGCTGTTACCGACCCGCTGCACGTTCACCGTGAGGTTTCTCACGTCAATCCAAGTGGACGTGCCGAGGAGCATATACTCGCGATCCTTCAGCACATCGTCGCGCTCGTTGTCTATGTCTTCCACTTTACGAACCCCACTCAAAACGGAATCTCGTCGTCTAGGTCATATTTAACCGGCTTCACGCTCTGAACCTCAGCTCCGGCAAAAGCGTTCTTTATAGCATCAACCACAGGCGCGTCTTTGTTCAACCCCTCAATGATCCGCCCTACCTCATCAACAGAATACACGACCATCTCACGATTGTCGCGCTTTACCTTGCCCGCCTCATATCCTGTTGCCGTAATCGCTATTACCCTACCGTCAGGCATCCTGCCCTCAATGTAGTCACCGGTCAAAGGTTTCGCGCCAGCAGCAATGGCGGCAGCTTCTAACGCCGCCACACCACGCAGCGTCACCTCAACCTCATGCTCGATGGACGGATCGCATTTATCTATCGCCACATTGAGCCTATCCATCTGTTGCTCAAACCTGTCACGCAGATCGCTGCTGCCACACACCCACACCAGCCGGTCTACACCCCATCGCCCCTCAACCTCCGACACGACATCATCATACCGATGCAACGCGTCCTGCATCCGACGCATTGCTGGCTGAGTAGCCTGATAGTAAACCTTGCTAGGTTTTGGCCTCGGCCTCGTTGTCTTTTTAGTCGCCATTATCTTACCCCTTTTCCTGTCTGTCCGTCCGTCCGGATAGTGTCCGTCCGGTTCCCTAAGGGAAACCGGACAGGACGGACACGTCCGCAAAACACCGGACATGTCCGGCGGACACCGGACATTTCTTGATAACTATTTGTTTTCATTGATTACCCAAGCCGTATGTTTGTCCGACCCCACAATTCTGGCCTCAATTAGCGAATGACGTGCCTCTTGCGCCCTTCTGCGGTCTAAATCCGGACATTTTGCCCTATGTTCTTCGCTCCAAATTGTCATCGCAACGCGGTCAATTGAGCGATCTATCATCGCATTTCTCAGCGCCTCAAGGGCAAGCTGCTGGTTAGCTGTCAGCCCCTTTGCCCGCTTCTTCTTAGGCACGGCATCACCATCGACACGCTCAAGCACGACAGACGTGCCGGATATCATAGCCACCTCGGTCATACGAAACGCCTGATCATCTACTGGCGTCGCGTCCTTTTGCTTTTCTACCCTGATCGTCACATATTCCTCATCCTTTGTGACGACCAGCGACGTATCGACCGCCCCTAGCAGGGCTGACGACCCGCGCATACCGTTTGCCACATTTTTCCCGGAATGATGAACACCGACAAACGCACACTTGCAATGCGACTTAATACTGTCGGCGGCGGCCACCCAAAGCCCCATTTCTTGGCTGCTGTTCTCGTCAGCCCCGACAAGCGATCTGGCGACGGTGTCACAAAACGCAATCGACCAGCCAGACCCAGCCTTATCAATCGACCGCATCAGCTTCTCGACTTCCGACTGATCCCTGAAGTTCACCGCGATTGGCAGGACGTGCAAATTGTCGTTAGTGCGGATGCCCTTATGCTGTTCCCACGCAGACAGCCTTTTCCCGATCCCGGCTAACCCCTCGCCAACGATATACAAGACCTTGCCCATCTTGGTCGGCATGCCCTGCCACTCAACGCCGTTTGCAATAGACAGTGCCATATCCAGCGCGATAAACGACTTGCCAGCCCCCGGTGCGCCGTAAAGCACGGTCAGGCCATTCTCGGTTATGATTCCGTCGTCACCCTCACCGATAGCCCACTCAATCGGCGGCATATTGCGGATGTAGTCAGCGCCGACAAACTCAAAGTAGTCTAGGCCGTCGCCCTCAACCTCAACCGCCTCAACCTCTACCGCGGGAGCCTCAGACACCGTAGGCGCAGCCTTTACCGCCGCCATCAGGTCGTCTACCCCATTGCCGCTGTCGAGCCAGTCAACGACATCGCCCTTGGTCGGTAGTCCGTCCAGCTCCACCCGCTTTATGCGGCCAGCAACGCCAAACAGATTACCGATCACGATATCCGCATGCTCACGCCCTGCGTCGTCATTGTCAGCCAAGACCACGACATTGCGTCCAGCAAAATACTGGTTAAGCACCGGCTGCCACTTCTTTGCCCCGCCGTGAGACGTTGTGGCGACCAGCTTTAGCTTTGATAGCCGCTGTGCCGCCTTCTCGCCCTCGACGATAAACACCGGCGCGTCTGGGTTGGTTATCATGTGATGCAGATTATACGGTAGCGCCTCGACGCCATCCATATTGAACAGCCACCCGCCCTTACCGTCTGGGCGACACTGGCGAAACGTTTTAGGCTCAAACCGGCGCACCTGATAGCGCACCTCGCCCTGATCGTCGATGTAGTCATACACCGCAGACATAAACCGCGCTGGCTGCAAAGACTGCTGAGCCTGACGCTGTATGCCGAACTTGCGCTCTAAAATTTCGGGGATGTTGCTGGCAATTGTGGCGCCCTCGTTCATGCGAACCAAGTCCACGCAGCCACCGCCCTCGTTGGTTTCAAAATCAAACCAAGTGCCTTTGCCCAGATGCACCTCGCGCGATCCTCGATTGCCAAACCGTAGCGTCCGGCCTTTCTGCGACAGCTTCATATTAGGTTCGCCCCAATAATGCCTCGCTATTTGCTCAATGTGAGCCGATATATTTGTCATAACTAAAACCCTTTCCTGCCCCTTTATCCCTTTGCTAAAGCGGTAGCGGCGATCAGGGAAAGGGAGGGAAACCCTGACCGCCGCTACCTACTGCGCTAGAACAGGTCGCTGCCCGCTGGCGGAGCCGCCGAGGTGGCAACGGCTTCCATAGCAGGCGCTGACACTGTCGGCGCAGGTTCTTGTGGCGCTTGTGCGCCATCTAAGGTTGCCGGACGGTCAACCCAACTGGAGATAACCATCACCGGCTTCTTGAAGGTCAGCTCACCATTTGGCGTGTTGACCTTGTAACGCTCACTGCCGGTAAACTCAATGACCGGCACCTTACCCACATTGTCGGCCTTTTGAGCCTCGTATGCGTTGTGCAAATCATTAAACGGCACGGTCATAGTCTTTGCGCCGGAAGACAGCTCACGCAGCCCCAGCTCCTTGTTGCATAGCTTGACCTGAAAGCCTTGATTGTGGTCAGGGCTTGGACGTGCTGGCATTGGCTCACCAATGTTGACTAGGTGGAAGTCTGGCGCGCCACCAACAAAGCCGAGCCAGCCGACCTTAATGTTCTCCAAATCCATCGCAACCTTAACCGGATACTCCAGTTCGGATTCATCCTTGACCCAAGTGCCGCCCTCATCCTGATGCCGGTCAACCTTAATGATGTAACCACCACGCGTGTCATACTTCAAAATCGGCACGATTGCTGAACCGTCACCGCCATTCTCATTCACAAAACCTAAAGCCATTTTACGTTTCCTTTTCCGTTTTCAGCTTTTCAAAATTGGCTCACAACCGTGAACCCCTCAATTGGATAGTAGGCACAAACGTCACGATCTTGTGGATCACCTCGATCTGACCTACCACCAATATTGACAGAGAATTCGCTGGCGAAGTTTATCCGCGCCAACGCGTCCTTGTACAATACGATAAAATACGACGGCAAATTCGTGCAAGCGGAAATGTCGTGCGCCTTAACCACCTTAGCCAAGGATATCATTGCCGTAGGATATTTATTGATCTCAACCGTTCTGGCCTTTAACTCAGCAAAGCCCACAACCTTATCCAGCTCATCCTCAATAATGGCGAAGTCCAGCTTGTACTGAAGCGGTAGCTTCACAAGCGTGTAGCCCTTCTCCGCCAGCAACTCAGCCACGCGCTGCTCGTTGTTGCGGTCGGCTTGCGTCTCATACATTGGCCTAGCCATTGTGCGCCTCCTTGATAGCCCACAATATCCGCGCCGCCAACGGAGGCACGATGCTATTACCTAATTGTTTAAGTCGGTGTACCCGACCGGGTATCCCATTAGCCACTCGACCCACTGCGGGTTCAGGCTCCCACCAACGGCATTGGGCAGGGTATCCTTCGGATTGCCCTTGCGTTCCTGCCTGCCCTTGCCCGACATCCCCTTGTAATCCCTCGCCGCTGGCGTCGGGTACATCTTGACTTGCGTTGGCAGTTCTATGCCCCTCTTTTGCCCACTCCCTCGGCGGCGCACCGTCGAATTGTTTTCCACTAAGTCCAGCGCCCTGTTCCGTCTCTGCACCGCTGTCGGCGTTGCCCATAGTTTCGGTTCCTGAGCCTCTTGCCACTTCCTGACCGTCTCTGGGTCTACCTGTTCCCGCAGATTGCTTGGTAATGCCCTGCCCTTCCGGTGGCCTCCCGCCATCTTCTTGAGGCTTTCCTCTGACCGCTGCGGCAGATGATCCATTGAGTTCGGAGTAGCCCACAATCCAGCATCTGTCTCTGCGGTGGCGGGCATCTGCGGCGACAGCCGGAATAACAAAGCACCTTGCTTGGTATCCTTTGGCTTCCAAGTCAGATAGCACCTCGTCGAGGCCCATAGAGATGTGTCCAGCAACATTTTCTCCAATAACCCAAGTCGGCCTGACAGCTTGGATAATTCTAAGCATTTCCGGCCAGAGGTGTCGGTCATCTTTATCGCCTCTGCGCTTCCCGGCAGCCGAGAAGGGCTGGCAAGGATATCCGCCGCAAATAATGTCAACTGATCCTCTGAATCTTTCTGCGTCATTCGCTAACTCCCTAACGTCATCAATTATCTCTGTATCCGGCCAATGCTTACGCAAGACCTTCTGCGCGTGTTTATCATACTCGCAGAACGCAACTGTCTCATAGCCACCCACTAGCTTTTCGCCAGCGTAGCTGAAACCACCAATGCCGCTGAATAGGTCGAGCATCCTGAGCATAATCTACTCCCTCGCCATCAAGTCACGGCACACCATAATGAAGTCAGGCCAAGACAGCGTCGCCGTGTAGCGCCAGTCGTATGCCTCAGACACATCCTGAGCCAGTGGCCGCCCTAACCGCGCCAGTGCCTCAATAGGTATCCGCACATTGATGTCTTGACGGTCTAGCTTCCAGATCAGGCACGGCAGGCAATCGTTAGGATTGCCGTCAGACGTGCGGGCGGCGGTCACTATCTGATCCCACCAAGAAGATGACACGGAATCTTTATATCTTTTTAATTCCAGTAAAAATGGAAACGATGTGTCTGATGATGTCAGGTCTGCCAGATTTTTCATCTGGTACTGCTCAAGGTTGCGCTTAAACTTTATACCCAACTCATCGAACAACATGCCCGCGATATGTCGCTCAAACGCTGCCCCCTTGGCGCGACCACCCCCGGCACGCATCAGACCCGCCCCGCCTGACGATCCATCTCAAACTGCATGTTGCGTTGCCGCGCATTTGCCTCAAGCTGTCTGACCAACAACTCATCGGCAAGAGACGACTGACTGCGGTGAGCCGACACATCTAGCTCGGCTTTTAGCATTTCGATGGTCGAGGCTCTGAGCCTCAACAAAACTGGTTTAACTTCACTCATTTTATGACCCTTCTGTGATCGTTGCTGGAAGCAAAAAACGCTTCTGGCTTCTTTTTGGTACACTTATGCCCCAAAACACTTACATGCCGTCAGCGGGCAAATTTGGGCGATTAAAGGCATAGTGATATTTTTTTGATATTAATTCAAATAATATGCAATATTGGTCTTGTCATATGTAGATAGCATCCCTATATATAATAGGTAAGAGGGACAAACTAGGGAAATCAGGGAGATTACCAAATGGCTAAATTCACTACAGAGTACGTGTTTGACACTGCAACGCACATCAACGGCATGACCAAGAATGAAATCGTTTGCTTTAACTTGTTCAATCCAAACGGTCTGGTCGCCAAGCTGCCTGAGTTTGATGACTTTTGTCACGGTGACGTTTTCTTTGCTGGTTGCGAAATGCTTTATGGTCGTCACGACAATTATCAGGTCAAGTGGTTGCGTAGCGTTTGTCACAAGGAAAAGAGTTACACCAAGTGGGAGCTAATGTATCACTTGGGTCGTCTGGCTGACGATGTCGATGAGGCTTGGACAGTAATCGCAGAGAAAAAGGCGGCGGCTTAACAGCCTCGCCCGAAAGGGAGATTGAAATGGAAAACATTTATAAAATACCTAAAGTCTATTACCGCGATCACGTCGAGTGTGATTGTGAGGCACCTGAGATTATCAGGGAAACCAAAGCCCATTATTACATCAGTGCCGAAGATACACCTGAGTTGGCTGAGTTAAGAAGCCGTGCAACATTTTATGCCGATGACATTGGCGGCGATTATTGGGAAAACTGTCGAGGCATTGTTATCTCAGCGAGAGCTACGCTTAAAGTGATTGGCATTGACGAAGCCCAGAGCAAAGCCGCTTGGGCAAGGTTTAACAGGGGGTAAACATGAAACAGATTAGAGTAGACCGCGTCAAACTCTGGTACGTCGTGAGCAATCCGTTCACGCGTCCAGTTGTGACTGGCCCGATCTTCGACAGGTACGACGCAATCGCGTTGGCTTGCAAGCGCACCGACAACAAGAGCCTCATCACGCACATATCGCGCGGTGAGTCTTGGGTCGGCGGTGAGGTTGTGTGTAGCGCGTACCGGCTACACGTCAACGGCTGGACGGCGTTGGCACCTAAGACGCCCGACGCGCGCTTAAAGACACCGTCTAAATATGGGAGAGTGACATGATTAAAGACACAATTTGTATGCTGTTGCTAATGGCATTTGGCTTGGCGTTTTTTACAAGCGCGGTGAGTAATGAGTGGAACGTGTGGGCGCTGATGGCAAAATCATCACAATTTTTTGGAGGATAAAATGGTAGGAAAGAAAACACCCGACGACATCATAACCGCTTCGGTCATTCCGGTAATTATGAATATGTCGCCGTACAAAACCCCAAACGATCAGCTTGCCAAGGCACTGGCCGCAATCGAAGGCAAGCCTGATCCCGACCCATTCAGAGGTAACGAAGCCTGTGATTGGGGCGACGCCTTAGAGGGCGCCATCCTCACCACCGCCGCTGAACGGCTCAACCTGACTGACCTGAAGCTTGAACACGACGCCATCTTCCACGACACGCTGCCATTTGCCGTGTCGCTTGACGGCACCGCTGACGGCGGGCTGGGGCATGAAGTCACCACCGATCCGTCGAAGGGCATCTACTGCGTTGACGGCGCTGTCTGGGTGGACGGCGTGGGCGTGTTAGAGAGTAAGCTCACCAGCAGTAAGCCAGAAGACCGGCCAGCGCCTCATAGGGGGCCGCTTCAATTGCAAGGGCAATTGATGGCCACCAAACTAACTTGGGGCGCTGTGTGCGTTTTATACGGCGGTGTGGAGCTACGCGTCTTCTTGTATCAGGCAAACGCTGCCACACAGTCGCGCATCACGGACGAAATCGAGGAGTTTGAGCGCCGCAAGTTTGACGTTGACTGGTATCCGATCCAGTCCAGCTCTGACGGCAATACCGCCTACCCGCGTGTCGATGACGGTGCGCCGCCAATCACACTTGAGGGCGAGGACAACGACTGGCTGGCTCAGTTGGTCAATGCCAAGGACGCCAAGCGAGCCGCTGAGGGCGACATAGACGAAGCTGAGGCTATGCTGAAAGAGCGTCTGGGCAGTCACGATGAGGCGACCGGGGTAGTCGGCAATCGCTCTTATTATGTGAAGTGGCCAATGCGTAACTTCAAGGCACAGCCGGCCAAGACAACGCCGGCCAAGCCCGCACGGATTGCACGCCAAGGCACCCTGACGATAAAGGAGGCGCGTGATGATTGATGTGCCGCTGACAAAAAAGCAGGCGGAACTGCGGATTCTGATTGACCGCATGACCCGCCGGTATGGCTACACGCCGACGATCAATGAGCTGTCGCAGAAAACCGGCAAGAGCTTCAGCCAAGTACACCGGCTGATGACCGGACTGGTCGAGCGCGGCGCGGCTGAGAAGGTAGCCGGTCGAGCCAGAGCGTTTAAGTTACTATAGGGAGATGACATGCAAACAGAACATCTAAAACCAAACGACCTAGTCAGCGTGACTAGCCCGAAGGGCAGGACGGTCACGGCTATGGTCAGGCGGGTCGAGCGCATTGACGATGAAAGCTACAATGTAGTTTTTGAGGATATGCAGACCGCCGACAGGTTTGACTATCAATATTTATACAAGTGAGGTAAGGGGGCGAAAGCCCCCTTATTTCGTTAGCCCCTTCATTTTCTCAAATGACCGCATGCCGCCCAACCCCAACATGCCCATTAACACGGTCAGCAGGCTCGACATATCAAACTGAGGCAGATCGGGCAGAGCCACACCGGCATAGGCGCTGGCGAAAATAACAAACGGCGCAAGCACAAAATGCCAGCACAATGCGACGCCACACGTCCAGCCAACAAACGGACGCCATCCGGCCACGAAGATTGACCTGTGAGACGCCTCAGCCTTGTTTATTTCTAGTTGCCCCTTAGCTAGCTCTTGCGCGTGCCTGTCGGCCATTGTGGCGAGTTCGTGAGCCAGCTTATTCTTCTGGTCTTTGTCTTCGATAAATTTGTCCAGTAATCCTGTCACTGGTGCGATCAATGCTTCAATCATTTTTCATGTCCTAACCAAACGGCAAAAGCGCCGGTCATTGCCCCGGTCACGGTAGCTGTCAGCGCCGTGGCCTGAGAGGTCATAGCCTCAGGCGGCAGTGCCATAAACCAACGCAGCGTCTCAATGTACATCCACGTCATCACAAACATCATTAGGCGCGGCAGTATTTTCCAGCGCAAGAAGCGCTCCATTGTTATCTCAGCCATCAGCCAGCGCCTTCATCCGGTCAATTAAACGACCAGCGCGGTTTGGAACTTGTCTCGCCCACTTGCTATCGGCCATCTGTGTCGCCGCCTCAGCGTAGTCACAAGCCTCAATGGCTGCCTTTAATTTGATGAACTTGCCCAACCGGCTTCTGCCCAAGTTGAAGGCCATATTGGCCAAAATTAGCTGGCACTCGTCAGGCAGGTCATCCCAATTTTCAAACAAGGCTAGGCAGTCCTCAAGCGTCACAAGGATATCTAGCGCAAACAGTTGGCGGCAGCGTTCCGGTGTGATCTGCGTGCCGACAGGCCTGCCGTGTTCCGCGTCAGCCTCGCGAATTAAATGGCCAATGCCGACAGTCGGCAGGCCGAGGTGATCCAGATATATGTCCAGACGCACGCCCTCATCAGCAGCAATTTCTTCTCGCAACGTGTCTTTATTCATCGTCTCATCTCCAAAACGTGATCAACCGATTTATCCCAGCTATCAGTTTCCGCAGCCTCAGTGAAGCGCGACGCTGGCAGGCGCATACTGTATTGCCGTATTGACGTAACCGGCATGAACAAGACCCTTCGGGCATTTGGGGAAACAAGGCAGAGAACATCGTAATCATCCTTTGTCGGCAAATGTTTTGCTTTGCAGCCGTGACCCAATTGGAAATGGTGACGCGGAGATCGACCATCGCTATCACCCAATAAACTCGCAGTCTTTGCCTGCACGCGAAGAAACTCTTGCCCATTCCAAGCCACCATATCGACCCGGTCTTGTTGAGCCATCGAGACGCGCCACCCCTGCCCAAGGATAGCGGCTGCCGCGATATACTCGCCAATCAGTCCGGTTGTTGTTTCGCTCAATTTTTAGACGCCAGCCACACAATCCAAAAGAATATGCCTAAAGATACAACGCCTAACACGCCAATCGCAAGAGCCTCTAGGATTTTCTGTCGAGCCTCTTGCTGCTTGTAAATAGCGTCTTGGCGCTCTTTACGGATTCTGCCTTCTAGCTGGATCAGGTCAGCCCAAGCCTGCGGGCCATACGTCATTTGCAGGTACTGTTTAAGCTCGGCGCGTTGCGCTTCCAGCTTTTTCTTGGCGGCGTAGACTTGCAACGCCTCACTTTGCACTGCGTCTGCGCCCTTCAGCTTCTTGAATAGCGGCGGGTTTTTCGCCTGCTTCTCGGCTTGGTCGATGTCAGACGCGGCTTTCATCCAGCGAGACACGTCGCCAATGCAAGATTCCAGATCGCGGCCAGCGTTTACCATCTGCTTAATCGTATTGAAAGCTGCTGTTGCCCCAGAGATTGCTGCGCCTATTGTGATCGGGTCTATGACAACATTCCTTTCTTCAGAACTTGGCATCGCCATTTTTTAGGCATCAAGCCGTGGGTCATCTCGCCAACGTCACGCCCCATTTCCATAGCACGGCGTTCACAGGCGGCGCGGGTATCGTAGGGGCCGCGAGTGTCGTGAAATTCAATACAATCGGTTGGGTTTGCTATCGCACAGGCTAACACGATTGCCTTAAACATCGCCTTGGATACGCTTGATAATGCGCCTCACGGTCTCTGTTTCATAGATACGGATTAGTATCCACACGCCAGTGAACAAAGCCACAACGTCAGGCACCATCGCCATATAGGCGGCGGCGGTGCCGGTGCCAGCTACAACATCCAGAATGACTTTGTTTTCCTCGTTCATCAGTCAGCATCCTGTATTGTTAGTTCGCCAGCCTCTACCTGACGCAAGATTTCTGCGTAGTGTCGGTTGGCAGGGTCTAGGGGGACTGACGTTTCAGTGCCATCAATCGTGGCTTTGATGCTTTCATTAATGCCGTCTAGGGCAGTGTATTGTGCTAATGTAATATTCATTTACAACTCCGCATCTGCTGTAAATGCAAAAACGAAATACGCACCATTGGTAGTCGAATTAGAATTTGCACTAGCCCTAAAACTTTTTTCTCTAATCCAAGCCGTTGAAGGAGTGCCGGAAAATCCGTTTTTTGCAAACTCTGTTCCAATAGTAATGGTAGGTGATGCCCTTTTTTCTACCGTATACGAAATAACATCCCAGTATGTGTTTCCATTCGTAACATCCCCAGACCACGATATTGGGTTGCTTAATTCACTACCTTCATAGTACCGCTGACACCTAGCCAACTCATCGCCATAGCTTCTGTGTTCAAACGGCGTGGCTGTCTCGCCTACTTCAAGCTGTACGCCTGTGATTTGCCACTCGTTGCCAACGGTATCTGCGAGGTTGATTTGACCAACCGCACGATTAGCATTCGTGCTACTTTCCCACGCTGTAGCAAGTGTACCACTGGTAAAGTCTGTACCAGCCACAAGCCACCAGAAGATACGAAGGCTGTCACCATTGTCATTGTCAAGCGCACCTGTAGTATCACCAGCATAGGTTATCGTTTTGTACTCCCAAGTGTTAGCCGATGAAATGGTATAGGCTTGAGAGTAACTTCTAGTGTTATCTTGGTCTTTAATCTGGACGATATAGGTCCCTGTTTTGGAAGAACGAACCCAGAAAGACACAGTTATGCTTTCTGCACTGCTAGTTCCTTTTTTTAAGTGTTGTAAATTTTGTCCTTCTATTCTTTGTAGAATAGAAAGTTTAGAGTCAGCGGAAAGTGACCCGTTGGCTGTCGTACATTCAAATTTGTATGAATTAGAAAAGCCTTCAGGTGCAGTCGTGCTTTGTGACACTGTCCAAGTCCCAGCGGAAGTTGCCTCAAGTCTAAATCTATCAGGTGCAT
>Ga0213865_10001330_pt1 | contig 16171 bp, 4 predicted proteins | sample PICome_6_FD_160100 | JGI IMG/M metagenome (GOLD analysis project Ga0213865, IMG submission 160100) | Coastal seawater microbial communities near Pivers Island, North Carolina, United States - PICO282 | ecosystem: Environmental > Aquatic > Marine > Coastal | place: USA: North Carolina | collected...
TGGTCCAAGTGGAGAGCGTTGGGATGCTCGTCAATACAATGGCGTCAGTGTCTACTCGTCACCATCATTCTGTAGTTTAGAGACGGACGTCAACCTCAATGTTATTCATCGTGAATTGCATGGTATCACATCAACACTAGTAGAAGATCAAGATGAGGGATTATCTACGGCAGTTGTTGGAGTTGAGACTGGCTTTACAATCGAAGCACGAGACAAGTTTGGCAATCTACGATCAGGAATTAGCACATCCAACATTGATGAGAGTGGTGATGGAGAGTCGGATGCCTTTCTCGTGTCACTCGTTGGACCAAGTGGACATACAACTCTTACATCCACAGCAGTACAAGTCTTGACATCGTCTGACAGTACTACTTCTGGCTACTTTCGTCTATCGTGGGGTGGACAAGTTTCTAATGACTTGCCACATGACATTTCTGGACATGCCATGCAAGTACTGCTCTCCTCAATGCATGATGATGATAATATTGATTCAACATCTGTTCAAGTGAGTAGATCCATTGATAATGGGAATTACCAATGGAAGATCACATTTGTAGATCATTTAGAGCTCTGGTCACAACATCCATTGTCTGTATTGCCCGGCTCGGATGGCTTTGACTCTGTTTCTGATACAATGTCGGTAACAAAGCAACCAAGTGCTGGAATCTATCCCGTTCACTATACTCTTTGGGAGAAGGGAATACATGAACTAAGCATCGTTTCGGGCACAACTTTAGTATCGGATTCTTCATACACGGTTGATGTGACTAACGGTTTGGTAGATGCATCATCATCTTCTGCTTTGGGCGAAGGCTTGGAGGTTGGAATCGCAGGTGAAGAATCATCATTCGAAGTTCATGTTAGAGATGTTCGTCAGTCGGAAGTACAATCCATCAAGACATATGCCACATCGATTGAAATCATTAACGAGATACAACAAGTACAAGTATTATCAAATGACGGAGAAACCTTTCAACTTACATTTCGAGGTCAACAGACTGGTACCATTGAGGTTGGTTTATCAACCCTTGATGATGTCACGAGTGATCTAGAAACACTTTCATCCATTGGACAAGTTAGTCTAACGAGTGATGGGTCATCAGTCATTCAGAATGGAGACACAATCGACATCGAGTTCACATCAGAGCATGGCAGTCTTTCATTGATGACTAGTAGTGGGCCCGAGGCAGTTACAAAGCTCATCGATGGAGAGACACCCCATCGAGCTGAAAGGCAATCTATTTCCTGTAATGCTGATGGAGGATACATTATCCTTTCATTCAAGGATTCTACTACAACTATAGATCATGACGATGATATCACCACCGTGACTTCCAAACTTTCCAATCTATTCGGCAACACCGTGTCAATTGTAGAACCTGATGATTCAATCACAACAATTTGCAGTAGCTTGGAAAAGACGGTCTTTATCGACTTTCCAATTACACTCGGTGATGTAGAGCCACCAAATGTTAGCTTTAATGCATTAGAGAATGGTGGCATGTCAATATTTGGCAATGGAGAGGAGCATTACGGTGCTGTCGATGGTATTAGTCCAATCATGGGATACTTTACACTCTCACATAATGGAGATGAGTCATCTCTTATTAGTGTTACTGCCTCTGAAGAAGAGATGAAGGCCGCACTAGACAACTTACCAACGATTGGATCAGTTAGTGTCACAAGGGATGTGTTTGGTATTCGTAAGGATCGAGATGGTCAAAATATTCTCTCTGGAGAAACATCTTTGTTTAGTATTTATACAATTACATTTGCAAGTGATAGTGAGGATACTTGCAAGCCTGGTCATTGGGAGAAATGCCCTGCCAACATTGGTGATGTTAGTCCTCTTGTAGTTGACTCATCATTGATCACCTATGATATTGGCACCACACAACAACAATCCGCACCTACCATTGAGGTGTTTGAGGTAGTAAAGGGTTCGACAGGGAACATGCTTGATGATGCTGACGACCAAGTATCTATAGACGTCTCACTCTCTCACAATATTGAGGAAGAAGTGACTATTGATTCATATGATATTGAATATCTTGGCGAGGGAGTATACAACATTACTTACACACCCACAGTCAGTGGTCATTACTCAGCCTCAATCAAGGTCAATAATGAATATATATCTACAGATCTTTCGGATGATGTAATAATTTCTCCTGCTGAAGCTAGTGCTCAACACTGTACACATGATATCAACTTGGTTGCAGTTGCAGGCAGTGAGGAATCAATTCATGTCGTGGCTCGGGATAGGTTTGGTAATCTCGTAGACACATTATCATCTGATACTTCTCTAGAGGTTGTTCTTGTTGGAAACTCTGACGATTGCCAGAGTGTTCAACGCCATGAAGAGCCGAGTACTACTATTGAAGAGCTTGAAATGGGTAGTCCCGAGGGTCATTACAAGATCAATTACACTCCTAGCTTATCTGGTGAATATCAATCTTCCATAATGTTACAATCTCGTGGAGGATTACTTGCTACCTATTATAAGAATCAAGACTTTTCTCAACCAGTCTATGATGGAAATTGGTGTGAGGTAGGAGAAGTTTGTGACTCTACACGTCTGGATAAAGATATCTCGTTTGACTGGGGATTTGAGTCACCTCTTCCATCTGATACTTCATTTCCAATGGAATCATTTTCAATTGTTTGGGAAGGAGAGATGAAGGTAGATTCTTCTGACGAGTATACTTTTACAGTCCACTTGAATGGTGGTGCACGTGTTACCATTGGAGATGTTATTGTTCTTGATAGCCTTGAAGATACAAGCTACTTTTCAGTTTCATCCACTACTCTATCTTTGGATAAAGATACATTTTATCCCATCAAGGTTGAGTATGTTCACAAGGAAGAAGAGGCAAAGATGCAATTGTTATGGGAATCTTCTACCATTACCAAGGAGATTGTACCATCCGATGTGTTTTACTATACACGACACATTAGCAAGTCTCCAACAAGTATCAGTGTTTCTCCTGGCGACATTGCAACAACGAGTAATGCCAGCGGAGAAGGACTTGTATCATGTACAGCATTAGAGGAGTGTAGTTTTATTATCCAGACACAAGATGAGAATGAGAACAATCGGTATACTGATGGTTCTGATCCTGGTTTTGAGATTACCATTCAAGGCAGTGATGGCTGGGCGGCAGAAGGACGTGTTAATAGTGTAGCCCCATCATCTCCAACACCTATTGAACTATCTGATATCACGACAACAAGTAATGATTGGCAATATATTGGAGAGGCTGATGTTGTACACCTTTCAAATCATGTTACAACCAAGACAAACATGGTAGGGACGTTGTATAGGGGTGATAGTCTCGTTATCGAAGGAACAATGTATACAGTGTCGGCCACAGGCACTTTTGATTCATCTTCACTTCCACTTTCCACACCTTACTTGGGCCCTACCAAGTCGAACGTGTCTGTATTCAAGGCAAGCAGTAAATGCACGAGTGGAACACATACTGTTGAGTACACTCCGAATGTTCGTGGGGAATATGAGGTGAATGTTAAGCTCCCCTCTGTGTTTGAGGTACAACGAGTTACTACATCTATAAGCTCTGAAGATTCACTAGGAGGTGCTTTCTCTTTGACTTATCAAGATGAACAAGGAACCGAACTCGAATCTGGCACAATCGCGTTTAATGCTGATGAGACTTCAGTTCAGATGGCTATCGAAGACATTGAAAGTATTGACTCTGTCTCAGTTTCTCTACACGAGTGTGACAATCCTGCCATCTCTTGTTCATGGGATATTACCTTCTTGTCTGTAGAAGGTGATGTCAACATGCTCAAGCCAAATACTATTCAACTCGTTGGTGACTTGTCCGATATTCAAATGGAGGAAGTTGTCAAAGGAAGGTCATCCAAGTCAATCACAGGCTTTCCTCGTACAATTGACGTTTCACCAGGAGAGACAAGTCCTTCTTGGACTACAGCCTATGGTAGAGGACTTGTTTTGGCAACAGCAGGAGAGAAGGCTTCTTTTGTCATTCAGCCTAAAGATGCTTATGGTAACGACAGGCTTGCAGAACAAGATGCAGACTTGTTTGAAGTCTTTATATATCCTGAACAAGGCAAGGAGGATGGATCAGTTCCTGTAATGAAGGGTATTGTTCAACGAGAGAGTGAAGGCTACTATACTATTGAATACACACCTACAACAAGTGGACATCATACAATTGCAGTTGTACAAGCTATGTCACTCGAACAGCAAGTGATCACGACAGGATACAACACGGTTGCCAGAGGTGGATCGTTTACAATCAAGTTGGGCAACCTATCAACTCCACCGTTTCCTTTTGATATTGATGAAGCCACGTTAAAACATGCTCTTGATACAACAATGAGTACAGTGTCAACATTCAATGTCAAGAAGTTAGATTATGGATTATTCAACTTCAAGTATGAAATTACATTTGAGACATTGATGGGAGATGTACCCAGCTTTGTGGTTGATACTACTAATCTCATTGGCAACACTAATGATTGGGATGTTACCACCGTTGCTGATGGAATGTTCCAACACATCAAGCTTGACGACGACAACCCAATACATGAGATCCAATCAATCAAGATACAAGTCGTCGATAGCTCGTCTCTTGTGGGTGCTACATTTGCTTTGTCATTCAACGGACAAGTCACGACGCCAATTGCTTGGGATGCAGATGCAGACGAAGTGAAGCAAAAGCTTGAAGCACTAAGTACTGTGGGTGATATTATCGTTACCCTATATGTTGATGATGTTACTAATGAGCGTGATTACACAATCACCTTTGATCCATATGAGGGCAAGTCTTCTAATAGCCTGACCAACTTTGGCAATCTACCACTAATAGGTGTTAGCAATGTTGACGAAAACATCATTACTGTTATTTCTGATACAATCTCCAACGGGGCAAGTCCCTTTCGAGTACTAGTTTCACCTGCCGAGGCAACATCTGCAAATACAACTGCACATGATTATCAAGATGAGCATGGATTAAGTACGGGTATCTACAAGACTGATACACACTTTATAATTCAATCTAGAGACGAATATTCAAATGAGATTCAAGACGGTCCATTGAGAGAGGTTCAAATCATTGAAACATCTTCATCATCCATTATTGGTGGCCACTTCGAGATATCTTTGTTTGGCAATACAACAAGACTTCAAGCTAATGCATCTCTCATGCAATTAGAGAAGGCTCTTCAATCTATCCCTGGAATTGGTTCTGTATCTGTCTCGTCCAACTCGGCCAAAGACTTGGTTGTTGACAAGACTGTTGATGTTACCAAAGGTTTGGATACTATTGTTCCAAGTGAGGAACTTACCGAGTTTATCGTAGGAGATTGGATCCGTATTGGAGATCAGGATGAAGGACAACTGTTTGCAATCACAGACATGTCTGATGTTTCTCCATTTACAATCACATTGTCATCGCCCTACTTGGGTGAATCTGACATGGCATCAACTGTTTATCAGCATGGCTCATCTCCTCTAAACCGTAATGGCTATCAATACATTGTCTCATTCGATTCGATTCTTGGAGACTTACCTTCACTGGATGTCGATGGAACCCTCTTGGAAGGAGATGATGCTACGATTGAGGTTACTTCTTGTGATTGGAATATGATACAGAGTCTTAATGCAATGGGTGACGGACACTTTTATCTAGTCTACAGGGACGAGGAAACACGTCTGCTCAGTGTTGATGCCACTGCACAAGAGCTAGAAGATGCCATCTTGGCAGACATTACTTCCATTCATGAAGTCTCAGTGTCTCAACAAGGATCAAAGTCGTGGAATATACATCTCAAGTCGTTTGACGGTATTGTTGAATCATTCTTTGCAGAGGGTCACCTTCTAGAAGAAAGTGGATCCATCTCTCTTTCTCAAGTCTGTCCTGTGTCAAGCGATCAAACAATATACAGTGCAACATCTGTGGCAGGCAGGCGAGGTGAAGATTACATTGTCACTCTCGATGATGAGTCTACAATAGTTCATGGAACTGTACAACACATTGAGGACGGTAGATATCTTGCAACATACGAGGCACCTCGAGTGGGCACATACTCTTTATCAATTAGGAATGCTCATGGTGGAGGTCTAAGTGGCGAGTACTTTAATAATCGATGGTTGTATAATGAACCAGCATCGACACGAATTGATTCACAGATTGATTTCCACTTTGGTGATGATTTAGTAACGACTTCAGGCAAAGACTTTGTCAGTGTTCGATGGACGGGATATATCAAGCCTGCATTTAATGAAGTGTATACTTTTACTGCTCATGTGAATGATGCCTTGAAGCTCTGGATTGGTGATGAATTACTTATTGATGAGTATGAGAATGAAGTTGACGAAGCTTCAGGTGCCGAATATGATGTCTTCTCGGCTAGTACACACGAGCCTCTTAAGGCAGATCAGCTTGTGCCAGTTAAGATTGAGTATCGAGAGAACCGTGGCTTGGCAATGATTCAACTTTATTGGGAATCAATCTCACAACCATTTGCAATTATTGATCAACCACGATTGTTTCATAGTTCAACTCCTATCCACGGGTCTCCATTTGAGGTGACGCCGACGGCAATTGAACCTACTGAACCTACAAATTGTAGTGTTGAGATTGCATCATGGGATCAACTTGAAGTGAGCTGGTCTGTACCAAATGATGATGGAGGAAGTAACATTACCAAGTATCTCGTTGAAAGTTGGGATGCGAGTGACAATGATTCCAATCATATCCAGAGTCATGAGGTTGTAGTAGATGGGGATACAGACAACACCTTTCATCACCTCATAACTGGTCTTTCACAACCCTCTACTGTATTGGATGGATTTGGTGTGAGGGTTAGTGCTTCAAATGACGAAGGATATGGCATCCCTTGTCAATCGATCTTTCTCAAGCCATTTGGCGAGCCTTCACCTCCTAAGAATGTTGAGGTCGTACGTGTTGCCAATGATCCATCTAGCCTTGCCTTACATTGGACGTCTGTATCATCACCAGATGATAAGAGTTCTGTTGTTACACACTATTTGGTAGAAGTATCGACTCAAGACAGCTTTTCTAGCATCGAGTTGTCAATCATGCTTAGTGCTGACTTAGTTTCAAGTGAAAGACTTTCATCATACAACAATGTAGATGAAACATGGAACTACTACTTGATAGATGAGCTTATACCTGGTAAAGAGTATCATTTCCAAATATCGGCGGCGAATGAAGCAGGAACAGGTTCTAGTGCAAGATCAACTCCCCTCAGTTTGTCTCCGGGAGACAAGCCGTCAGATCTTGACGATGTTAATTTGTCAACGATTGAGGCCGACGACGATACCTCTGTCGAAGAATCATCCTCAACGCTCCGCCTTTCATGGAGATCACCTACTACAGACAATGGCTTTGCTGTTGAAAAATATCTTGTAGAGACGTGGCTGACTGATGGTATTAATGAAGTGCAAGAACTATCACTTTCATCATCTACTGGTGAGCTCACTCGAGGCACATTTACACTTGGTTATGGAAACGAGAAGACTGATAGTCTAAGTATCGACTCGACTGCTGAAGATGTTCAATCAGCACTGGAGAGTCTTAGTAGCATTCGATCAGTTCGAGTATGGCGTTCCGGAGTCAACCCATCATACAAGTGGACAATTACTTTCATGGCAGAGGAATCAGATTTGCTCATCGTTAAGGATGAAACGGCTTTAACGGATGACTCGGGTAGTGTTCCAACCATGCAAATCAATGTAGTGACTGAAGCTGTCGCTCCCATCGGATACAACACTGAGATTGTTACTGTTGAAGATGCTTCACAAGAGCATTATGAGTTGATATTGACCGACTTGACTCCTGGCTTGTCTTACCATTGTAAAATATCTGCAGCCAATCAACTTGGGTACAGTCCTCCTAAGACATCTATTCCACTTCAATTAGCTCCTCCAATTCAAAAACCATCAAGTCCAACCAATGTTATTCTATCTGTTGCATCAAGTCAGTCTTTGGAAATTACATTTACAAAGCCAGATAGTGATGGTGGAGATACAATTACTCTTTATAGGATTGGTAAGTTTCTGATATTATCAATATCTTTCATTTCATCGTCTTTCGTATCATCTTCTCTCATCTCAATATCATACTTCTCTTTTATAGAATGGGACACAAACGAAAACTTTGGTAGTGATGATCTATCATCATATAGCTTTGTTTCGCCAAAGGATGGAGTTGGCTGTGTGCCATGTACACATCAAATTAATGGTCTCACCAAGGGACAAGAATACTTCGTTCGAATCTTTTCATACAACAGCCATGGTTACAGCATCAATTCAGGTTTACCAACACCACCTTCCGAAATCCCCAAGACTTCTCCAGAGCCTCCTGATGTTGTCAATATCTCGCCACAATCTGATACATCTATTAGAGTACAGTTTCCTCACTCACCAGACTACGGTGGGGCACCCGTGACGAGATATCTGATTGAATATAATGCTCAAGGATATCATAGTGGACATGCAATGAATGATGACCATACAGCTCTTTTATATTCAACTCATACAGTCCAAACCATCACAATATCGGCCGATGAAGATGACATCTCGGGAGTATTCCGAATCGCCTTTGAGGGGCATTCAACTGATGAGATATCGGCAACATCGTCAGCTAATGATATGAAGCTAGCCTTGGAATCTCTTCCTACAGTTGGTGATGTCCTTGTCTCACGTGAAACTACAACAACAGGTCATACTTGGGCAGTGACATTCTTGTCAAATCATGGCAATATTGACAAGTACGGTCCTATTGAGCTTTTGACAGTATCGATAGATCCTGCTGCACTCCCTTACAGTTTTGTGACCGCTATCTCTGGAGGTCTTGGAACCAAGTCAAGACTTGTTGTTAATGAAGAGGTCACGGCATTTAAGGGCCTTGAGCAGCAGACACTAACATCTCAGTGTAACACCCAATCCGGAGTACTCAGTGGCACATTTGCTCTCTCTCTAGATGGTGCAAGAACGAATGACATCTCATTTGACGTGTCACCTTTAGATCTAAAGAACGAGCTTGAAACGATTGAATCAATCGGCACTGTTCAAGTGACTCGTCGTCATATTCATGATAGTATCAACTCATTCGAGATGACAATCATCTTCCTCGATAGACTTGGCAATGTTCCAATGCTTGAAGTTGACGACTCTTTGTCATGCTCCGATGGCTCGGGATCGCCACTCATTTATGTTGTTGAGACGACACAAGGAGTACTACCCAATATGAATGGTCCATACAGCGGACAAGTCGAGTTGAATGCTCTAGATTACGAAGAAGGTAGTGATATTGTTCGTGTTGTTGATGGCTTGGAACGAAACATGCCCTATCACTTCCAAGTCTCAGCTTGGAATGGTGCAGGAGATACGTATGGTAGATCACAATACTCAATACCTCCACTCATGATTCCAGTGGATTCGCCTGATAGTGTTAGACTAGTTGAAATGAAATCTATTGATGATAGTACACTTCTAATCAATTGGGATGCCTCTCTTACCAAGGGAGGCTCGCATATGATCAAGAAGTTTAAAATCGAGTTAAACAACACCCACGCACAGTATGGAGATGAAGAGGTGTTTGTTGTTGAAAGTACGCCTGAGGTTCAGGAAATCACAATTGAATCTTCTGCCGAAGATATGGGAGGATCGATCAAAGTGCAATTCATGGGCGAGAGTTCAACCAATATATTAGTTGAGTCTTCTGAAGATGAAATCAAGCAAGCTTTGGAGGGTATTTCAACCATTGATCAAGTCAGTGTGTCAATATTACCCTATACACAAGACAATATGTCATCATTTGGGAAGAAATGGCTCATTACGTTTATGTCACAGACTGAGAACCTGCCTTCGTTGCTAGTTGATACAGGATCTGGTCCTTCATCTACAATTGCAACAGGAGGTACTCTTCTCGGAAGCTCGTCGGTTGTTCGAGTTGAAACCATTGCAGATGGAGGTTTACCCTGGAGCTTTATCACTCCGTCAACTCTATCTTCTGATAAGATGTATACTTGTAGAGTTTGGGCATTCAATGGTCACAGCTGGAGCGAGCCTGCTTCTTCTCGACATGCAGTATCACCCTCAAAGAGTGCCCCGTCTGAACCACGAGATGTACGAGTCAATGTCTTGTCAGATACCGAGATTGGTGTATCATGGACTGAGCCATTATATTCGGGCGGAGATGACGTTGCCTCGTATCGAATTGAGTGGGATTCTGATCTCATGTTTGATCACAGTGCCACAACTGTGTCTGCTCATTTGGGAGAAGATTACTACTATGTACTTGACAACTTGAATCCAACAGACTCTTACTATGTGAGGATAATGGCCAAAAATGCAAAGGGATTTTCTGAACCAAATCTGGCAATAACAGAAGACACACAAACAATTGATATCTCATCGGTTTGCACTGGTATTCTTGGTGGTTATTTTGTTCTTACTTTTGAAGAACAAAGGACTGAAGACATTTCATTCAATGCATCTGCTTCAGACGTTAAACAAAAGCTTGAACAACTTCCATCGGTTGGTACTGTTTTTGTCACCCGTCGTCATGTGAACAAAGGATTCGAGTGGGCGGTAACCTTCCTTGATCATCATGTCAACGAACCATTACTCTCCGTGGATGATCATTTGACGTGTTCATAACTCTGTATTGTAAGATACATCTATACATCATAAGAGAATAACAACCTACATCTAATAATATGATTCCAAGGGCATGCACAACAACTAACTTTATCTACAATCAACACACTTCACAACTTTACAACTCATACCCTCTCTAACCAAATGATTTACAACACAACATCATCATCATCTTCTTCACCCTCTTCACCATTCGAGCTCCAACAGTTGTGATCAGATGGTGGAGATCTTCTTCCATTATTTTCGTCTCGCTTATATGTACCTTTACAATGTTTACAATATACATGAGTTGCCGTTTTGAAAGAGTTGACATCTTTAATATCTTTCCCAAAGAAATAGAAGTGGTTCCACTTATTGGATCTGAAATGTCTTGGTGGTGCAACCTTGCCCTCTGGAACAGAAGCAACGGCGGCTTCATAGTCATATCTTTCCACTTCCACATCAACAGCAGGATAAACCCCCTGGCAACTTGCTGCATGGCTAATCATCATCAGAGCCCCAGCGATAGATCCAGGCCACATAGTCTTATCGGCGTATTCATGTTTTGTACTGAGGAAATCACTACCACACTTATTACACCTGACTATTGCTTCAGCATACAGTACTGGGTGAAATTCCTTATCAAAGAAGGAGTAACATGCATAAACTTCTTTATATTTGCCGGACTTGATGATTTTATGAACTACATGGTCGTCTCCTTCAAGAAGATATTCGAAGTCCCTAATATCTCGACGGGTAGTAGTACCATTAGCCTCACGGACAGCCTCTGCTTCCGCTTTATCAATGAGCTGTTGTTCTAGGTTTTCTAAATCATCATTGCTGATATAAAGCTCTGATAAGAAGAAAGAATATCTGTGTTAAAGGGATTATCAAGTTTGTAATAAGTTAGGATATGAAAGATCGACTTACCACTGATAAAATCACCATCGAGAGGAGTCGTTACATCCATTGCATTACGGAATTGAACAACAGAATCGGGGTTATCTTCCAAATACTGGTAATACTCGAATGGAGTGATGGGTACAACCTTCTTAATGGCATATTTATCCCCAATAATTCTCTTTGCAGTAGTGTCTGATTTGAAGGGGAATTTGATGATGCCTTCTGACAGAGCAATCTCGACAAGAACTGGCTTTCGTTGTTTATTATAGAATGTCATGAACTTCAGTCCATCATCTGGTGATGTAAATCCACTCATCTCCTTCTCCACCAATGTGCTATTGGCCTTGAATTGAGTATTCTTGATGATTGTAAATGACGAGAGTGTTGATGACCAGTAAGATCTTTCAATAGCAGTATCTGTGATTAATTCCAAAGTTGAGTTGTTGGCCAAAGTTTGTTCAACGCTCTGTTGAATACCAGAAACTGTATTGATATTGCCACGGAATGTGATTTTGTACTTGACAAGAGTATTGCTCATGGCTAGGGTTGCAACAACGACTGTATCTACTGGTAAGAGCTCTTGAGATACAACAAGCTCATGTTCAATTGCACTTGCAATAGAGTACTCCGCTTGTGTAGTCTGGATCGATGTGATTGTATCTGGATCAGCCAACCCTCCAACTTCTAATGCTCCTTCCAACTCAACCTTTCGTACTAATACTAGGAGAGGAACATCTCCTTTTGAAAGGATTGTTTCAACGCCAACAGCTTCGACGTGATCTCGAATGTCCAACATCTTTACCAAGTATAGAGGGTATGGGTAGTTCTTCAGCATGATATTACAATTATAGCACATTGGCCAAATCAACCCGAGTCGAACATTCTCAGGATAGGACAAATCATTATCCTCACGATTAGCTCCACTGCAACAAGGGAGTCCACAGTTGACGCATCTTCGAGTATAAAGATCAGCTACCATTGCTCGAGTATGCATACCTTCATCCTCGTTATCAGTATCACAAAATAGCTTGTCAAAGGTTTCTCCCTTTCGAACTGTTGTCATTTTCTTTGATGATGGATATTTATTTGGATGGAGGTTGATTTCCCCATAATCAAAGCCTCGAGAGATTAAAGAATTGTCGATTGCAGCCTCCTGTTCAACATATGCTCGAAGATCATCCTCAGTATTAATACCTTCTGGGCAAAAGTTGTGTATGAGGTAGGGCATTCTGGCACATGTTTTTAGTACATGCATAAGATACTCAGGAACGGCTAGTGTACCCTTGAGGTTGTTGTCACTATTGCACAAGGTCCAACAATTATCTGGTGAATATGTTCGATTTGCAGAATTGATACGGTCGATGACATTGGGCTTGTTCTGTCCTGGAATATGTTCACGACCACAACAGGCACAGTTGTCTCCCATAGTTTCAATAGCAGTATCATTTGGAAGTTTGAGATCTCTAGTTGGATCATTAATGATGCTTGGTTGAGCTCTCAACAGCCAAGAGAGCTTTGCGCTTGTGTAAATCTCTCTTTCGGTATACAAATGAGCTGCTGACTCAGGAGCCAGTGCAAATGAAGGATCATCATTTGATGGTCGTAACTCATTCTGAGAGATTGGAAGCTCAAGAGCCTTAACCTCTGCTTCAAGTTCTGCTGCAAGCTTTGCTCTCTTCTCCTGGTCTTTGATTGATTCCGCCATCTCATCAAGTCCTTCAGTTTTGAGTCGCAACTCTTCTGGAGAGATCGGATGCTCAAGTGTCTTGATCTCTGATTCAATCTCGACTACCATCTCTTGATCTTTGATTGCCTCAGCTTTCATCTTGAGTACTTCAGCATGGCGTTTCAACTCCTCCTGCTTGGTCAAATCCTGTCGTGAGACATGTAACAACTGACAAGTCGCAAATTTATATCAATGAGAGTGCAAAAGGATTCTCGGAGCCAAACATGGCTGTTCCATTACTATCAGACACACAAACAATTGATGTCTCTCTTGAATCCAGTGGATCAGTTGACTATACAGAAACGTTTATTATTGAATACACAACGAGTGATGGTTTTGCACGATCTACTAGCCCACTTTCCATCTATGCTACATCACAAGAGGTCGAGAACGAGTTGAATAGTATCGGTGATGTGGGAGCTGTTAGTGTTGATCGGGAGGATAGATCATCTAGCTATGATAGTTCGGGGATTGAGACTGATGCCTTATCTATCCTTTATCGATTAACTTTTGTTGGTGTTGATGACGAGGTGACACTAAATGTTGATGAGACCTCACTTGGATCAATCTCCGTCACTGTTGAGACAGAGGTTTGAAAATGATTCTAATATAATAATATACCAATAACATATACATAACACATTTTTTATTTATGATTAATGATTGTAACTAAGCATCCAAAACAAGTCCTGATCGTCGCCAAATTTATTCCCCTGGTAAAATTATTTACTTCGTACTTTGTCGTAAAGAGCGTGCGTCAATAGTTGGTCTCAATACATGTGTAGAATTATCATAGATATGCGGTGGATAACAATAGAGTAGGGGGTGGAAGCAGATTGACAACGGCGTCGATAATGAGTAGTAATAAAGATGATGAAGACAATTTTATTGAAAATGATATTGTCGAGAAGAAGGATACTCATATAACATGTGCTGTGTCCGTGGATATTTGCAACAATGAAGATGAAGCAGCAATAGAATTGTTAAAGCCAAGTACTGGCTGGAAACTTCCTAAGGTTAAGCTTCCAGTATGGAATCCAGAAAAGCAGGTGAGTCGACAGTACATTATGTGTACCTTTATTGCAATGATAACTAAATTCTTTACACTGCACATACAACACATATCATATCAGTGGAATACTGTCGGAAAGGACATTGCAAACCGAAATCTAATCATATCTATTCCAAACCATCTATGTTGCTTCGGTGTTTGGTTAATATGGTCATCAATATCAGCCAAGATATTAGAAATGCATAATGCCGATCCAAATTTATATCCATTTGATGATTGGTTTAGTAGCAGTACTACACCCGATGATCAGGAAACTTCTTCTGCTGATTACGAAGCCTTGCTTTATCTCCTGATTATCAGGTGCAACTCTACGTATATCGAACTCCTTTTTAACACAAGTATCAGGAGGGAGAAATGTAGTTTATTCAACATCCATCTTACTATGTCTTGCCACAATAACAACTGGCTTAGTATTATCGGATCCCAATTGCAAATTCAATTCTTTAATTGCTTGTGCATTGCTTACCGGAGTAGGCGGGGGCGCATTTGCATCTTCAATGATTAATATTTCATCACTTTACCCCAAAAGTCTTCAGGGCATGGCTTTAGGATACAACGGTTGACTTGGCAATCTTGGAGTTTCTGTCTCTCAGTTACTTGCTCCCATTGTTATGAATACTTCGTTTGGCAAAGCTACTCTTTCATCTTCGGGTATAACTGGCTGGCCTGCCGATGCAGCATGGTTATGGTTACCATTATGTTTCATCTCGGGTGTTGCTGCTTACATTTACATGTCAAACCAGCCGAATCATGGATCAAAACGGGATATTGTAAGCCTCTTCCACTGTAAGTTTGTGAAAAGCTGCTATTATTGATCTTTCTTCACATTTGCCCTGCATGAAACGTCTCTAACTTTTACACTCTTCCACACATTATTAATAGTTTACTGGATGGAGATAATGGGCTTCCTGGCATCATTTCTCAGTGTCATTACATTCATCTTAACTCGAAATACTATGAACAGCACGGCTGGAGAGAGGATTGGTCACGTCTTCCTTCTTATCTTGCTCGCTGCTTTTTGTTCACATTTCTTCATTCTCTTCTCACCCAAGAAGGCAAGAAATCTGGCCAAGAAGCAAAGCATTATATTTAAGAACAAGCATACATATATAATGACATGGCTTTACATAATGAGGTGAGTGGATATTTGATTAAGATGATCATATCAGAAAATGAACACATCATGTGCACAAAAGTGGATTGGATACCAATAGGACACATTGTATGCTGACTCTTAGGATAGAAGAGATGGCATACTAACCCCAACCTATCCTCGTCTCCTTGCTTTTTATGTAAGCTTTGGGTCTTTTATTGGCTTCTCTGGCTCTTTTCCAATGCTAATTGTACGATTCTTTGGATACATTAATGGTTGTATCATTGATGGAGAGTTGGATATGACAAATTATACAGATCAGTCTGCTTTATTGCCGCTGGAGGTACATGGAGAACGAATCTTAAAACTATTAATCCTAATGCTCCCAATGGATCGGCTGTGGCATGGCTAGGAGCGTTTCTCGGTTCCATTATAAGGCCAGTAGGTGGGTACATGGCTGATAAGTTTGGTGGTGCCAGGATGTCCCAGGTGGCAATAGTATTCACTGCAGCGGCTGTATTTGGACAGGGTGCACTCGTTCAAGTCTGTGATTCAATGGCAGACCCTACAAAGTATTATGGCGCCTTTGTTTTCCTATTCATCTGTCTCTTCCTCGGAACTGGGTTCATGAACGGCACAACCTTCCGAACTATTGGTGTGTTGTTTTCTAATGAAGAAAAGGGACCTGTGCTGGGTTGGTCTTCAGCCATTGCAAGCTAT
>Ga0213865_10001331_pt1 | contig 16163 bp, 32 predicted proteins | sample PICome_6_FD_160100 | JGI IMG/M metagenome (GOLD analysis project Ga0213865, IMG submission 160100) | Coastal seawater microbial communities near Pivers Island, North Carolina, United States - PICO282 | ecosystem: Environmental > Aquatic > Marine > Coastal | place: USA: North Carolina...
CTTTTACAGGAACGGTGACGTCATATGGACCAAAGACATCGCATTTATGTCTAATGACTACATTCTCTCCGAATGGATGATCGTTGCCAAACAGGATGCCTTCGTCATAGATTGACCAGACAGTCTGTGCGCCAAAGCCTTTACCATAGGTTGAGAAATAATCCATCTGCTCGAAGAATGCTTTATCTTCGTCAGTGGCTGTATTGTTCTCTTCTAAGAACTCTGCGGTTGTTTTAATGTTTTCCATGTTGCCCTCCAGCAAGTTAATTTCTAATTATGTTATTAGTATAAGGTCAAACGAAAAGAAAGTCAACCATAAAGTTCACTTTCTTTCCAAAATATTTTAGTGGATAGTATCTACACCCGGGATAGGATTTTCGTGTTCCGTAATGCTTTTGATGTTCTTTGGCTTGACTTCTGGACATTCTTCTTCCAGGGTGATACAAGCGTCTTTGAAACTCATAGCAACGACTTCATAGATCTCGTTAGAGTCTAACTCAAAGTGAAATAATTTAGGCATTTAATAGTCCTTTCATTGTGTCGATTGTGGTCATTAAGTCGTCCTGTGTCAGGAAGCCTTTTACGGTATCTCCTGGTTGGGTGACCCCAGCCAATTCCTTTTGCTCTCCATCGGGACCAAAGACAGCGATCTCATAAAGCCCCATCTTGCCACCATAGGACATCTTGTGCTTTACAATGCTCAACTGATGATCTGCGATTGGAACCATAGCCTGAACGCCATCATACAATGGCTCGAATTTTAGGTCTGCGAATTGCATTTAACTTCTCCCTCTATTTTGATTTAGCCTTTTTCTTTCGCTTAGGCTTCTTCATGTTATTGTATTCTTCAGAAGTCATACACGGTGGAAGAACTTCTATCTTACCTCCGTTTTTCAAAAACTCCTTCATCTTCTTTGCAAGGAATTCTTCCCTTCTTGTCTTATCGTCTGTGCCGTCATATAAAAAATTATTTGTCATATTTTGTTTATAAAGTCAGACATCTAAAAAGTCAACCTAATTGTTAACCAATTATTTGTCTGTGAGATCTTTCACAATCGACGCACCTGAATTGATACCATCTTTAATAGTTCCAATCACTTCGTCCTGCGATCCTGGATTGAAATAAAGATAAGTGGCAATAACACCAATACCTATTCCTAATAGCAATCTCATTTCTTACTCCTTCTTTTTGTTGGTTGACGTTTATTGATAGTGGGAACGATCTCCCATGCCGCAATCAATCCTTGCATTTGGCTTCCGCCTCTTGCTATGACTTCGTCATACTTCTTTCGACGAGCCTCGATAACCTGTTGCATTGGCATCTCAATACTTTTCATTCTATTCGACTTTCGGTTAGGGTCTTTGAAGTCCCAGCCGGACTTGTTCTTTACCTTACCCATAGTCCCTTCTTTAGTTTTTGATAAATCTTTTTGACTCTGAAATTGTAATGGCTTTCGTTCAATGCCAAGTTCTGCAATTTCTTTTCCCACATAGCCTTGTAGAGTGGATCCAATTGAGGATTGTTATCAAGCAGAGCCTTGATAGACTCTGCTCGTTGAAATTGCTTTTCTTCAGAGAAAGGACCCATTAAGCCTCTTCTCCAATACCCAATTTGGTAAGATTATTACCTGGAACACGCCATTGGCCGTCTGCTCCACAATCAATAACAATATACTTCTTATTGACCTTTTTAATTTTACCTGAAATTTGTTTACCAAACCTGCCTGTGAAACCTGCAATGTCACCGACCTTAAATGATCTGACAGCCTGCGTCGCAATGTGATTTCTTTTAAGTTTGATTGCCTCAATAACTTGATTGAGTTGATCGTTATCCATTTGATAGATAAGTTCGCTTGCCTTTGTTACCAAATTGTTATTCATATTTTTGTGCCTCACTTTTAATTGTTAATATGCCTTATTGTCTCTATAGTATATGGCCTGTTGATATAAAAGTCAACCATTAATTTACCAAAATCCTAATATTCTTCATCATGCTTAATAATATCAGCATTTCTTTTGGTTCCACGAAACTTCAAATACCCTTGGTCAATAAGATTCTCAATGGTATCTGCGATGCCCTGTAGCCTACCACTGCCTTTACCCCAATAATAACCAAAGGCTGTTCCAATCACATAAGAGATAATTATAAAAAGATTTTCCATATTAAACCAACTTCATTAAGATTATAACTTGTAAAAACAAAACGGCAATCGGCACAATGGTTCTAACCAATTCCATTGTGTGATTATATTCGTCAAGTTTTCTTTCGAGTTTATTTCTTTTCTTTTTCATATAACCTCCTACTTATAAATGTCCATGGCCCATTGGTCCCATGGCTCTGTTTCTGTTGCCTTCAAACAATTGAAGTCTAATTTATATCCAGGTGAAAGAACTTCGTTCAACATTACATCTTTGATGATGTCTAAGTCTTTCTGATCGTTGGTGTCGATATACATCGTTCCGTTCGTCCACGAAATTGCAGGAGGTGTCAAACCTTCCTTATGATATCTTTCGTGTATTTCTACCTTTGAATGTGTTTCTAATCCCATGCCATTACTCCTTCCACTTGTTTTAAGATTTGTTCTGAATGCTTACATCTGCCTCTGAAACTGAATCCAGGGCAGGTGCAAGTGAATCCTTTTTCTGTCAAGTCCACATCATATTCATTACCCTTGCTACCTTTGACTGGCCATGTAATACCTTCCCATGGATGTCCTTTAGGTTTGAACAATGTTGGTTTGAGATATGATTGTTTGAACTTTGCCATTATAGAGGTCCTAACGCCGATAATATAATGTTGGCCACAGCCAATGTGATAAAGATCTCTACCATTACATACTCCAATATGTTTCTGAACTTGGTGACATGAAGTTTGGAGTGTTCACACTCTGTTTGAACTTCTTACCTGTCATCATGTTAGTGACTTCTTCTTGAGCCTCTATATTATTAAAGTAGGTATCGGTGTTGATGATTTTCATCTCAACCATTTCGCCAGTCAACTCACCTTCGGCTTGTCTACCTGTCTTACCATTCTCATGAATGCCTAAGCCTTCAAACTTGAATGTGCCATAAGGTTGTTTCTTTGCTAAACCTTCTGCGAATTTCTTTTTGATTCTTGTTAAGGATGCCTTAGCATGACCTTCTGTTTTATGGATTTGACCTGTGTAAGAATAATCCTTCTCACTTACGATCTCTGTGGTGTCTGTTCGATATATTACATAGCCCGTCATATTTTTTGCCTCTCTGTTTGCCTTATTATTCTATTAGTATATGGTCAGACGGATCAAAAGTCAACCTATTTTGGTAAACTTTTTTGAAAGATTAATAGCGGACGGTATTAGACCAACTCGTGTCTTCGCCGGCTGTTCCAGGAACATAACCTTCTCGCTTAAAATGATATTGAGCCCCGAAAGGTTCATTCTGGATAAAGATCCAATCCTCATTACATTTGATGCATGGTTCTGTTAGTGAGTCTGCCTGTATTGACCCCATCAACCATTCATTGTTTTTAGTGACGGAGCAACCTGTAGTGAGAACTATTAGTGAAAGCCATAGTGAAAGTTGCCTTAGTGATTTGACCATAGTGAATCCTTATATAATTTTATTATTTCTGCAATGCCTAATAGAATAGCAATGAACTGTAGCATAACATCTCCATATCTAAATAGGCCATAATATGCACAACCTCTGACTCCGCTCTCTAAGAGACTTGCCACAAATATGTTTGGTCCTTTTTCGCCATTCATAATACTAATATAGTATCTATAAATCTATTTGTCAATGGAAATTGGCAGAATTTCTTTCTTTGTTGTCGTTTTTATTGATTTTTTGCGTCACCAAAATAGCCGTTTGTTCATTCTTGACCTTGGAGATGATTAAATCTGTGTAGGAATCTACAATTAGGAAGTTGCCAATATCGTCTTTGCATAGTTGATATCTCATGTAAATATTTATGATATGCTACAGCGGGGCCTTTGTAAAAAGATGGTTGACTTTTTTGGTTTCCTGTGTTATTATAAGAACAATGGAAACAATGACAGGAGCCACAGTCATGATTAAGTTGACTGGACGACATTACAAGAACAACATCACTCCAACAAGACGAGACTGGCCAAAATACTCTACACAAATTCTAAACATTGCAGGTCAAAATTCTCAAGCCTTCAGATCACAATTTGTAGGACATTGTAAAGACACATGGTTAAAAATGCGTAGTGAAGGTATTAAGGGAACACTGACGGAGTGGACAGACTATTATAATAGTGAGCATGGCAGTGAAGGGTTAGTGACGGCCGGAGTGAAGATCTATGACATGGTATGCAAAATGCAAGTAGGTGGTATTACCAAAGACATGTGTATAGACTATGTAAAGGAAGTGGTGTACAATAAGACTCATATGGGTATGGGTGGAGAAGAAGTAGCAGTAAGAGTTGTTGCAGACTACTATAACCTACCATATAGATTTAGTACTGCCAAGGAAGAATCACAGGGCATTGACGGGTGGGCAGGCAAGTATCCTATACAGGTCAAGCCACATGAGAGTGCTTTTAAGGGTCATGTACACAATCACCCGGACAAAGATAAGGTGTTACTCGTAACATACGTGCCTAAAAAGACGGTATGCTATATTCACAACCCTGAGTTCATTCCTAATCCTGCATAATCGATAAGTTTGCACATTGTACAGCGGGGCCTTACATAAATATTTGTATGCTACTCAGCATCACAGAATGTGTCACAAAGGAGACATCCAATGGCAAACCTCAGACAATTACAATTAAATTTAGCAGTAGGACAGGAGATTGCAGTCGGCAAACATGACGACATTGCAAAGATAACCAAGATAGAATACTTTCCCAAAAGCGGAGATGTATCTATTAACACAACAAGAGGACCACGAAAGGCGTTAACATTTAGAATACTTGAGTCATCGAATGAAGACTCATACGAGTGTACGGCAGATAAATATAGATAGTATGTTATTAAAAGATATTTCCATTGATGCTTTAGAAGAAGCAAAGGCAAGTGCCAAGTTATGTAAGAGTTCACGCTCTAATTCATCACTTGGTGCATCTGCTTTATCTTCTTGCAAGAGCCAAGGTTACAGAAGACGTGAGGGTAAGAAGAGTCACAAGGTTGGCGACACACGTAAGACTGTGGGCGGCAAGAAGATCAAGGGAAAGAAGTATGGTGGGCCACTTCCTGATTGGTCCTAACATATGACACATCAACTATACCGCGGTAAGATTCTCGTAGCAACACCGGCACTCGACACTGATAAAATGTTCAGGCAAAGTGTTGTATTCATATACGAGGAAAAGGATGAAACCATATTTGGTCTTGTTCTTAACAAGCCGTCTAAGTTAACTATAGCAGATGCATGTCGTTTAACAAAGTTTCAACACGAACATTCATTGATAGACAATCAACAAAAACTATACACAGGTGGTCCAGTAGGACAAGAAAGTCTTGTGTTGTTACATTCTAACGAATGGCAAAGTACTAACACACACCAAGTAGCACACAACCTTGCAGTTAGTAGCGACAAACTAATGATAGAGAAGTTACTAATGGGTAACTGTCCAAAGGATTATAAAATGATGTCTGGTGTAAGTACATGGCACCCGAGACAACTTGCAATGGAAATACACTACGGCAGTTGGTTGCAAATTAGCACACCCGATCCTCATATGTTCTTTACTAAAGAAGGAAAAGCGGGTTGGATGGACTGTATTAAGAAAGTTAGTTCGGAACAGGTTGAAAGTTACCTGTAATTAAGGTAAATATTATTATGTTAAACAAGTCAAAACAAATCCTTATGACATTGCTATTATTCTTAGGAATGACAGCAAGTGCAACTATGTTTAGTTCATACTCGTTTGCTATTGAAAGTGATGATAAGACTATTACTGAACCTGAGGTGACACCACCTAAAGGTGATAATGGTCCTATGATTCCTGAAAACATGATTAGCAGACTTCCTATCATGGTTGATTGTGGTCCGGCACCTTTATTGATGCCAGACATTGTAACCAAGTATGCTGAAACACCATTTGCTTCTATGGACGTTATGTTTAGAACTCCACAAGGTCAAGTGTTGCAAGGCAAAGGTACAATTACAGTTAACGTTACAACAGGTACGTGGAGTTACATTGTATCATTTGGTGAAGCAGAGAACATTTGTTTCTTCCTAAGCGGAAGTAACTTTGGTCCTTGGGTTGATCCAGAAGAAAAGCAAACAAACGACAAACAGATTATGCCACGTGAAGGCGAAATGCCAGGCGTAACTAAACGTGTTCTAATAGACTATTAGTCTATCATATATACTATTCCCAAACTGGTACGAAAATAGTTCTTACGGGGCGATTCGGCTCTGTGCCAATACATGCTTGGGAACATTACTGCTCTGTTAGGTTTGAAGTCAACGGTAGTTAGAATGTCACCGTCTCTCTCCTTGTAGAATGTTGTACCTCCATCACCTTTAAGGTAAACAACAATAGTCCATACAGTTTCTTGTTGATCGTGTATGTCGGCATGTGGCCACATGGTGTAACCTTTGCCTTGCATTGTGCCATTGAAGCGGAAACGTTTCATGTCATGTATAACTGCTTCAGGCTTTCTTTTTTGTATTTGTTTTCTGCATTGCTCATCGACTATGTCCATGAGTTGCATAGGATCAAAATGAACATGTCCCTCTTCGTAAATATTCCAAGTCATAAACCTTTCAACAGGGTTTCCCTCGCTTTCGCTTACAACTTCGCAATACTTCCAAGGAACATATTCACTCTTTGATATTATATCTTCAAACACTTCCGTGTCAAAGAAATTATCAAATACGATTATGTTATCGATTGCTGTGGTGTGAATCGTCATAGTGTACAATGTTCTCCTGATCGTCCCATCTGTCTACCCATATGCTGACTCCTATTGCAATAAATCCTATTGATAATATAAACCAGAAGAAAGGCTCAGTTGTTAACAGATGCCATAGCACCTGTAGTCCGTCCATTCCTTCAAACTCTCCTCGTTCCATTATCTACTCATCTTTGCTTTGGCGGCTTTTCTTTTTGCTTCTGTTATGGCCGCTTGTCTTATCTTTCTACCAATAGGTAATTCTTGTACGATTTCATATATTCCGCCCTTCTTGGCTTCCCATTCTACTTTCACACTCTTGCTTTCTGTACCACCTTGGTAAGACTTAACTGCTTTCTTAAAACTTATTGCTTCTTTAGTTTCCACTTTGTCCCCGTCATAAAACGTGAACGTTCTCATTTTTGTCATCGACGCCTTTCTATTTTAACCAAGCAATTCTTTTGCCTGCATCTTTTCTTGCTTGATGTTCTTCATGTGAACCTGGATATCTCCATGCCCAAATAGCAACAAGTACCATAAAGCCACCTGTCCATGCTATTGCTTTTATATTACCTGTAGTAAACCACATAATAATTAAACTTGAAGCCATAGTAACTAACATCAAATATTTTCCCTTTGTAGGGAATACTCTTTTCTCGCTCCAGCCACGTAGAAACGGGCCAAACAATTTGTGATTCATAATCCAGTTGTGCATTCTATCGCTTGACTTCGCGAAACAATAAGCCGCACCAACTGCTGGTGTACTCCAAGGTAAGCCAGGTAAGTAGATTCCTACAAACGCTACCCCTAATAAGATACTACCGAGCGTGAACCAAAACGCTTTCTTTATATTAAAGTTCTTAAACATATTATACTACCTTTGTGCCATCATAGTAAGCGTCAACGCACACACTCTAACTTTGAACTTACTATTATGCTCTGATTGTTCATAGACTATAAGTTTTGGTCTGTTCTTCCCTGAGTGATCAAACTGTATAGTCATGTTGTCAGGAAGTATTACTCCCTGAGATCTAAAAGTACCTAAAACATCTTGTTCTAACTGCTCATAGAATTCTGTGTCAATCCATGCTCTGGCTAAAGCACGACTGCAAATATCTGGAAGTTGTTGTTGCACATCTTCTCTGTTTGTAAAAACTACTCTTTCCTCAACGAGTTTGTAAGGCTCTTGGTATGTAACAATAGGGAACTTGTCAGCAAGTATTACGTCTGTGCCTGGCATCGTTTAAAGACCTTTCTAAGTGCTTCTACTAAATCATGTAACATTGCATCGGTGTGTAAAGGTGTAGGTGCAAAACGTAAACGCTCTGTTCCTACTTCAACAGTTGGATAGTTGATAGGCTGACAGTAAATGTTATAGTCATCTAATAACATGTCGCTCATCTTCTTACAGAGTTTTGCTTCTCCTACCATCACTGGTACAATGTGTGTTTCATTTTCTAAAATAGGAATGTTAACTTCCTTTAACATCTCTTTCAATTTGTTTGCTTGAGTTTGATGTTGTATTCTTAATTCATTATGGTCCTGTACATACTTGACACTTGCCAACGCTCCTGCACAAACAATAGGACTTGTTGAAGTTGTAAAGATAAAGCCTGAGGCGATAGAACGGATAGCGTCTATGACAGTACTATTCCCTGTAATGTATCCGCCTTGAACGCCAAAGGCTTTACCGAGTGTGCCGTTTAGTATATCTATCTTGTTTAGACAACCAACCTTGTCAGCATAGCCTGCCCCGGTCTCACCGTACAGGCCTACAGCATGAACTTCGTCAAGATAGGTAACAGCATTATATTTCTCAGCCAACGCACAAATCTCAGGAAGTTTACTGACGTATCCATCCATGCTATACACAGACTCGAAGACAATGCAAGGTGTGCCTTTGACGTCTCGCAGTAGTTGTTCTAATGTTTCAAGATCATTGTGCGGAAAAATGTGTTTTTCTGCACCACTGTGTCGAATCCCTTGTATAAGGCTTGCATGATTCTTACTATCAGATAGAAACACAATGTCGGGAATGATACGTTTAAGTGAAACAAGAGTCCATTCATTTGCTACATAGGCTGACGTGAACATTAACGCTGACTCTTTGCTATGCAATTTGGCCAACTCATGTTCAAGTGCTACATGATAGTGAGAGGTCCCAGCGATGTTACGAGTCCCACCCGAACCTGCTCCGGTTTGATCAAGAGCGGTATGCATGGCATCAATAACAACTTTGTTCTGTCCCATTCCAAGATAATCATTTGAACACCAGTTAACAATATTTTTAATAGCATACTTCCCATACCAAATGGCATTAGGAAATTCACCACGCTCACGCAGTATATCGTTAAACACTCTATACTTGCCTGAGGCTTCAAGATCGTTAATCAGTTTTTTAAATGGTTCGAGGTCTATCATGTGCAGTATTTATGTACGTAGATAATGGTTACGCAGTAATAAGGTTTGCGTTGAGCATTATCCTATGTCTATTTTGGATAGGATAACTTCCTGCGTGATAGTAGTTGCCATCGAATAGCAAGGCTCTGCCTTTCTTAGGTGCTACTCTTTGTTTAAGATCGAACTGACCAGGATTGGGATCCATAGGATCAAACTTACGATCGAATATAAAAGTGTCGCCGTCAGTATCATTAACATAATAGATGAGTACCATATGATCACTGGGCATATCAGTATGAGGTTCTTGGCACTGTCCATCTTGCCAACCAGGTATTTGTACATTTAAGTTTGCTTTCAGTCTGTGGTAGCCGTTGTTATCAAAGCCATGCTTCTCAGCAAAGTATCTTAGTGTACTAACTGTAGAATAAAATGTGCTTGTTGGTCCTTCTTCGTCATTGAAAAAGTTGTGTACAAATCCATGTGCGTATTTAAAACGTTCATCATGTATCTTAGGCTTACCGTTGTTGATGCTCGGTCTATAGTGCCACGGAAAGTTTACAGCACTCAACACTTCTTCAATGTTATCTTGATAGTGTTGTGGAATAAAATTATCTATTACTTCTATCATATGATCATTCCTGCATTTAGAATTATGCGTGATTGATTTTCTATAGGATTGTTACTGCCATGATAGCGTAATCCATCAAACACAACCGCAGTGCCTTTCTTAGGAGCAACACGTTTGTAAACTGTAAACTCATCTGGCTCTGCTTTCTCGTCAAATGTTTGGTCAAAGAAGAATGTATCTCCATCACTGTCGTTTACATAATACAAGCATACCAAGTGTGGTATGGGCATATCAATATGTGGCTCTTGCACTGTATCTTTAGTCCAACCATTAACAGGAACTGTTAGGTTTGCTTTGAGTCTATAGTAACCTTGTGTGTCATAGTTTACATTTACAAACTCTATAAAGTTCTGCACCATACCAAAGTAATTGCTTTGTGGTCCAAACTCCTGATGATAGAACTGATGAGTAAACCCATGACTGTATTGGAAACGTTCGTCCTGAATCTTAGGTTTACCTGTTGTGATATTTGGTTGATAGAACCAAGGGAAATCGTTGCGTAACATAACTGCTTCAATCTCGTCTTGATACTTCTGTGGTAGAAAATTATCTATAACTTCGAACATGCATATACTTATGGCCAATAAAAAAGCCCTACACTGTTTATGGCAATGTAAGGCTTTTAATGTTATTTGTATGGACTATGTCCTGTTTTGCATATAGTTTTGTATCATTATTTACTTTGTGTTATTAATGAAGGCATAAAATTTATCAGCCGCCTCCAGGACTTCTTTAGTGCCAGGCACGTCTGGCAATGTTACTTTCGTAACAACTTCATCACCTTCTCTTGTGATTGAAGTACTATATTGATCCCACTTTGCGTAATAGTCTTTCCAGACTGATACACTTGCGAGTTTCAAAACTTCTGTGCGAATCTCGTAACCGTTTTTATTTGTATTGACTTTTGGCATTGCTTGTTTGAACATGTCAGCAATCTCTTGCGTTTGTTTCAAAATCGTTTCGCCGTATGTGGTTTCTACTTTACTCATAATCTTTTGTTCTCCTGTGTATGTGTGTAAGTTATTTAGTATGTGTCTAATAAAAAGCCTAATGTTCTGGCAGTTAAGTAACAAGTTAAGTAAAAAAAGTATTTTGAAAACGTTAATTAAGGTACAAATCGCAATTAAGAGTGTTTTTCTTTTGTTTCTATGACTCTAAATAAATTGCTGACCGACAAACGTGATTGGTTAGTTTAACTGAAAAGGAGATCCAAAATGGAAATCTTAAATAAAGTAAAGGCTTGGGCCGGAGCATTAACAGAAGCAGGAATAAGTTTGCTTTCGTTAGGCATCGTGCTTGAAGTTCTATTCAACGGACAGAACATTCCGTTCTGGCCAAACATCAACATAATCAGCAATATCCAAAACATTGTTGCAGGCTTTTCTGCACAAGGATTAGTTGGTTTAGTTGCGGTGTGGGTTTTATATTCAATTTACAATAGAAAGTAATATAAAGAATACTCAACAATGAGAAGTTGTAGGGGAGTCGTCTTGGTAGGTGTCTCCCCTACGTTGTTAAATTATCTTCCTGATACCCAATCGATTTCGTCTTCAGTGTAAGGCCACATTAAAGTACACCGCCCCAGAACATACCGTTAAGGATTAAGAATACTGTAACAAATGACATCATGCCTACAAGAACAAGGCTACCTCTGATATAATCTTTGATAGTAAGTTCGTTTGGATTATGCATGTGCTTTGCCCTTCCATGTTGCTACTGTCTTGCCTCTCATGTAATGATCGCCTGGCTCGTAGTCTGACATAAGTTTTCTCTTTTTCTCAAGTCTTTTAATTGCTTCAAGTCTGTGAGCAGATAGTTTTGATCTTTCAATCATCAGTGTCTTTGCTGAATCATGATAACCTTGTCTTGACAGTTCAGCCGCCGCTCTGGCTAAGCCTGCCTGTGCAAACAAGTTCTTTGTTCTTTCCCATAATAACATTTTATATTCTCCTTAGTGTGTATGTGTTAGTATCAGTTGTAATATTTGCGGACAGGTCCAAATGGTCCAGCCTGGACCTCGCCCCTATCCAATTGCCTGATCCTACGTTCCAAGTCAGCGTGATCAGTAGACTTACCGAGATAATCTTCTTGCCAATCTCGGCTGTTCCAAAATAATTTTTTAAGTGATTTAAGTATCGATGATAGCATTTATGCCACCTCCTTTGAACCTGAGAAGCGTATTCTTGGTCCGTGGAGTTGTGCGTGGGTTGGTGCTTGTCCTTCGTTCTTCAGCATAAATTGGTAAGCATATTCCCAATCGTTGCCGTATTCTGTTTTGGCCCAAGTCAAAAGTTGATTGCGGTGACTATCTGTCATACCGCGTTTCATCCAAGACATCAGACCACTTATATTAAAGTGTGTCATTTTTTTCTCCTAATGTATGGATGCTTAAGGAAAGCAATACCCCCTGTCTTTTCAGGGTGTCAGTGGTCTTTTCCACCGTCATTCGCTTGGTAAGGCAAAGTGAACTTGCCCTGGTCTCTTCCCAGTGTCTGTGTGTGATTTAGAAAAAACATTGCATCTTTTCTACTTCACCTGTATTTATAAAAGTAGTACAGAATTCCTGCCCTATCTTGACGTGATTTCAGTGTTTTTTTTGTAAAGGCTGTTATGCTATTTTCGCAACAGTGTGTCAAGTATAAGTTGACACTAATATTATAATGTTCTTATAAGAACCTGTTTTTCCTTTTGGTAGTATAAGTATTAATATGCACTTGACTTTTTTAGTCGGTGTGCTAAAATAGTAAAACATTGTGATTAACTATCAGGGGCAACCCGGGAGAACGCAATGAAAAAACTTTTCGTAAACATAAGGTACTTCATAGCACCATTGCTAATATTGGCTACACTCGCAGGAGTAATGGCTGGTGGAGCATGGGTATGGACAGGTGTAGGCTTATTGGGAGTAGGCATTATACTTGACACCCTTATCAACGTCCAGACACGTGGAGCAGTTGATGAGAACGGTGAAACCTTAGGCATCCCATGGCTACAGAATGCAGTAATGTATATGATGTTGCCAGTGTTCGTAGCACTACAGGTAGTTCTTGCTTACCAAATCTTTCACGGTATGGCAGGCTATGAACTATTAGGTGCTGTGTTATCAACAGGTATATTTGCAGGCATAGGTATAATCTATGGGCATGAACTATCGCACACCAAAGGCGTTGCTTTTATAATAAGCCGTTGGATGATGGGACTATCAGGTTCAGCACATTTCTGTTATGCTCATGTGTACAATCATCACTTGGAATTAGCAAGTGAAGATGATCCTGCAACTGCACCTCGTGGACGTGATATCTATTCACACTATATCAAATCACACTTAGGACAATCTAAGTTCCTGTTTGAAATGGAAAAGGGTAGACTAAAACGTTTGGGTAAACCTTTTATATCATTTGGCAACAGATGGATAAGAGGATACATGATGAGTGTACCAAGCCTTGCATTGTTCTTTTATGCAGGTGGTTGGTTAGGTGTTGCATGTCTTGCCGCAGTTTGGGTAATATCAAACTTCGAGTTAGAAGCACTTAACTATCTTGAACACTATGGTCTATGTCGTGTTAAAAGCGAGCCAATAGATTATAGGCACTCATGGGATAATTCTACATTATTCACAAGTTGGTTCTTCATTGAGATTGGTCGCCAGGCTGATCATCATGACAGAGGTGAAACACACTTCTGGGAACTTGACGAAGTAGGCGCACCTAACACAGGTGTAGGTTACTTTACACTCTTTGCGTTAGCATTGATACCTCCTGTGTTTAATCGCTTTATGAAAAAGCATTTAGACAACTGGGACAAAAACTTTGCAACCGAAGCAGAAAGAGAAATAGCGAACTCTCTATCTTAATCCTCGCTGGAGGGTGCAATCACAAGTTGCACCCTTTCTTTCCAATTGTAACAAAACTTTAATCTTCTCTTTTACCTTTTTAAAAAAACTTTTTGTTAAATAAACGTGAAGGCGAAAAAGGTCTTCGCCTTTTTGATGGCCCAACAGGGCAATACCAACAAAGGAGAAATTGAATGGTTAAATCAATCTTAGCGGCACTCTTGGCCGTGTTTGCTGTGACATCGGTTGCAGAAGCAAGAGAAATTAGAATTGTAGGATCCTCTACAGTATATCCTTTCACAACAATCGTAGGCGAAACATTTGCCGCAGAAGGCAACACTGCTCCAGTTATTGAATCAACTGGTACTGGTGGCGGAATGAAGTTATTCTGTGCTGGCGTAGGTTCTGCTCACCCTGACTTTACTAATGCTTCAAGAGCAATTAAGTCAAGTGAAGTAGAGAAGTGTAAAGCAAATGGCATCACTCCATTAGAAATGATGGTAGGATACGATGGCATCGTGTTTGCGAACAGTAACAAGTCAGGCGTGTTAGAAGTAACTCCACTTGAGTTATACAAAGCATTGGCTAAAGATGTTCCACAAGCAGATGGAAGCCTCGTTGCAAATCCATACACACATTGGAATCAAATCAATCCAGACTTTCCAGCAACAAAGATCGAAGTACTTGGACCTCCACCATCAAGTGGAACAAGAGATGCTTGGGTAGAACTTGTTATGGAAAAAGGTTGTAAAACATACGACTGGGTAAAAGCAATGAAGAAGAAAGATAAGAAAGCATACAAAGGTATCTGTCACGGTATTCGTGAAGATGGTGCGTTTGTAGAAGCAGGCGAAAATGACAATCTTATCATTCAAAAACTTGCTAACAATCCAAATGCTTTTGGTATTTTTGGTTATAGTTTCTTAGACCAAAACACAGATGTAATCCAGGGCTCACCTATCGCAGGTGTTGTTCCAACATTTGAATCAATTGCAGATGGTTCATATCCGGCAAGTCGTGGCTTGTATGTGTATGCTAAAAAAGAGCATATGAATATGACAGATGGAATGATTGAGTTCATGGAACTTTATCTATCAGATGACGTAGCAGGTGCTGATGGTTCTTTAGGTGATGCAGGACTTATTCCTCTTCCAAAAAAAGAACTTGACAAAGTACGTGCAAACGTGTTACAATAAGAAAAAATGCGAGAGTGGGTTTCGGCTCACTCTCCAACTTATAGGTGAAGTATGTTTATTTGGATAGGACCAAAACAAAAATCAAGTGGATTCAACGAAGATATCATTAAAGGATTCTTTAGAATATCAAGTTGGATTACCATTGCAATAACATTTGCCATCGTGGCAAGTTTATCATACGAAACAATAAAATTTTTTACGTTGGTAGAACCAAGAGACTTTTTCTTTAATACAACTTGGTCACCACAGACAGCATTTAGAGCAGACAGTGTAGGTTCATCAGGAGAGTTTGGATTCATTCCTTTGATATGGGGAACCATGTTTATCACATTTCTTGCTATGCTAATAGCAGGACCAATCGGATTGCTCAGTGCAATTTATACAAGTGAATATCTTAAACCAAGTCAAAGACAAATAGTAAAACCCTTGCTTGAAGTACTCGCAGGTATCCCAACTGTAGTGTATGGATTCTTTGCCGCAATCGTATTAGGACCGTGGCTACGAAATATGGGTGTAACATTAGGATTAGATGTTGCCACAGAGAGTGCATTGGCCGCCGGTGTTGTAATGGGTATGATGATTATACCTTTGATATCAAGCATAACAGATGATGTTATAAAAGCAGTACCAAGTGCAATGCGAGATGGTGCAAGAGGCATAGGTGCTACACGAGAAGAATGTATTAAAGATATTATATTACCTGCCGCACTACCTGGTATTGTTGCAGGATTTATTATGGCCATTGCAAGAGCCATAGGTGAAACAATGATTGTTGTTATGGCCGCAGGACTGGCCGCTAACCTGACAGCAAATCCACTTGAAGCAGTCACAACAGTTACAGTACAAATAGTTACGTTATTGATAGGAGATCAAGAGTTTGACAGTGCTAAAACACTTTCAGCCTTTGCTCTTGCTTTTACACTATTTGTTATAACTTTTATCCTTAACTGGATAGCATATAGGAATTATAAAAATGCAATCAATAGACTTAAACAATAGACTGGAAGGTAGACGCAGACGTCTACAGAAAAGTATGGAGTATGCCTGCAAAGGTGCTCTAACAATCACTGCTCTAATGATGCTTACATTTTTCCTTGTACTTGGCTACAGAGGTATTGGTGCATTTACACAAACACAGATTGAAATAAATGTTACAAGTATTGAAAGCAGTACGAAGTCTACAATCAATCAGTCAATGTATAATTTAACAGAGGATCCGGATCGTAAGACCAAAAAGAGTTTAAGACAATTGGTT
>Ga0213865_10001332_pt1 | contig 16151 bp, 14 predicted proteins | sample PICome_6_FD_160100 | JGI IMG/M metagenome (GOLD analysis project Ga0213865, IMG submission 160100) | Coastal seawater microbial communities near Pivers Island, North Carolina, United States - PICO282 | ecosystem: Environmental > Aquatic > Marine > Coastal | place: USA: North Carolina...
ATAAAGCGAAAAGATTTTTTAATATTCACACATCCTGGAACACGGCGCCAATGGCTGTTTAAGAGATTGTTTCCTGGGCGTGTTCTATCGCAAGCAAAAGCTGCGGCGGCGAAGATCCTCAAATGACAATAAGATAGATGAGGATGCTTTCTATTGATAACAAAATAGAAAAGGGGCCATCAGCCCCTCTCCTAAAATGATATTGAGCCCTGCTTACTGCCCAGAAGACGTACTCTTATCAACCAGCTTGTTTTCCGATAGCCACGGCATCATTGCGCGAAGCTTTCCTCCCACTTCTTCAATACCATGCGCTGCTTGGTTCCGACGGGTGGTTTTGAAATGGGCACCACCTGACTTCATTTCTTGAACAAAGTTTCGAGTAAACTTGCCAGACTGAATATCTTCCAAGACGCGCTTCATTTCAGCTTTGGTTTCAGACGTCACCATACGAGGGCCAGTAACATAATCTCCATATTCGGCCGTGTTGGAAATAGAGTACCTCATGTTGGCCATCCCACCTTCATAGAGCAGATCAACAATTAGCTTTGTTTCGTGCAGGCATTCAAAATATGCCATTTCAGGTGCGTATCCAGCTTCAACAAGAGTTTCAAATCCCGCCATAATCAAATGAGAAATACCACCGCAAAGAACAGCCTGTTCACCGAACAAATCTGTCTCGCACTCTTCCTTGAAGGTGGTCTCAATTACCCCTGCTCGCCCACCGCCATTGGCGGATGCATATGAAAGAGCAATATCATGCGCATTACCGGTAACATCCTGGTAAATTGCAATTAGCGTTGGAACTCCTGCACCTTTCTCATACTCTGAACGAACCAAATGACCAGGTCCTTTGGGGGCAATCATGATAACGTCAATGTCATCGCGAGGTTCAATTAGAGAAAAATGAACATTTAAACCGTGTGCGAATGCCAGCGCCGCACCAGGTTTCATATTATCCCGAAGGTCATCAGCCCATAAATCTGCTTGAAGTTCATCTGGCGTTAAAATCATTACCAAGTCGGCCCATGCTGCACCCTCTGAAGGAGTCATAGTCTTAAGTCCGGCAGCTTTTGCTTTTGCGTTAGAGCCTGAAGAGGCACGAAGGCCAACCACGACTTCCTTAACACCTGAGTCATTAAGGTTATTAGCATGTGCATGGCCCTGTGAACCATAGCCAACAATCATGACTTTCTTGTCCTTAATCAAATTGATGTCAGCATCGCTATCGTAATAAACGCGCATGATTTAGCTCCTTTTGGAATTAATAGTTTGGGGGCGCTTAGAGCGCGTGTGCGCCGCGTGCAAGTGCTGCAACGCCCGTTCTTGAAAGTTCTGTGAGCCCAAGGGGCTGCATGATGGCAACAAAGGCACCAACCTTGCTTGGCTTACCGGTTAACTCGAAGGTGAAATGATCTAATCCAGAATCAACGACTTTGGCTCCAAATATTTCGGCGGACCGCAGAGCTTCGACACGTTTCTCACCTTGCCCAGCCACCTTAACCAGAGCCAGTTCTCTCTCCACGCTAGGTCCAGACACCGTGAGATCAGAAACACGATGAACAGGCACTACCCGATCGAGTTGGGCCTTTATTTGTTCAAGTACCTGCGGAGTTCCCTTGGTACATATAGTGATACGTGACACCGCATTAGCAGCATCAATTTCTGACACAGTGAGCGATGATATATTGTACCCTCGGCCCGTGAAGAGACCCACCACTTTTGCTAGAACGCCCGGCTCATTATTAACAAGAACCGAAAAAGTTCGCTGTTCCATTACCAAATCCATGATACTTGCCTAACTAAACTAGTGTGAGACCATCACCAGATATGGCGGATCCCATATCTTCTTCATCTGACAATAACATTTCATAGTGTGGCTTTCCAGATGGGATCATCGGGAAACAATTTTCATCTTTTGTTACACAGCAATCAAAAAGGACAAATCCGGGAGTGTTAATCATCTGCTCAATCCCAGCATCCAACTCTGACTCTTTTGTCACTCTTATTCCGGTTCCACCGAAGCTCTCTGCAAGTTTGACGAAGTCAGGCAAACTTGCACTGTAGGATTCCGCGTAACGTCCCCCATGCAGCAACTGCTGCCACTGCCTCACCATTCCCATCCACTGATTGTTAATTATGAATACTTTCACTGGTAGTCTATATTGAGCGGCCGTTGACAGCTCCTGAATATTCATGAGTATTGAAGCTTCGCCTGCCACATCTACGCAAAGGGCGTCCGGGTGAGCGACTTGAGCCCCAATCGCCGCAGGCAAACCATATCCCATGGTCCCCAGTCCACCAGATGTTAACCACTGATTAGGGCGCTCAAAACCAATGTATTGGGCTGCCCACATTTGATGCTGGCCAACCTCAGTCGAGACGTATACATCATCTCTGCTCTTTGTAAGCTCAAAGAAACGCTTGATAGCATGCTGCGGCCGGATTTCTGCTTCACCAGAGTCTTGTTTGTATGCTAAACATTTCTTATCCCGCCATTCGTTAATCTGACTCCACCATTCAGTTAGCGCATTACTATCAACATCTAGTTTCTGTGATTTCCAAACCGAATTAATCTCCGCTAGAGCCTTTCCAGCATCTGCAATCACCGGCAGATCGACCATGATCGTTTTATTTATTGAACTGGGATCAATATCGATATGAATTTTCTTAGAATTTGGAGAAAACTCATCGATTTTTCCAGTAATCCGATCATCAAACCGCGCTCCCACGTTTAGCATTACATCGCAGTTATACATTGCTAAATTCGCCTCGTAGGTGCCGTGCATGCCTAACATCCCAACAAACTTCTCTGAGGATGCTGGCATTGCGCCGAGTCCCATTAAGGTGTTGGTTACTGGAAACCCTGTCATATCAACAAACTCTTGCAGCGCCTTTGCTGCCTCTGGACCAGAGTTAATAACGCCCCCACCAGCATAAATTATAGGTTTCTTTGCATTGCTCAAAAGTTTTACAGCCTGCTCTATAGCTTCCACGTCCGGGGCAATTTTGGGCCTGTAAGTCTTGTGTGATTGAGCTCCTGGCTTCACGTAAATTTTGGTTTTATTTTGCTGAGTGTCCTTGGGTAGGTCCACTACCACCGGTCCGGGTCGCCCAGATCTTGCAACGTAAAAGGCATCGTGGATGGTTTCAGCCATTTTATCCGCGCTCGTAACCAAATAGTTATGCTTAGTTACTGGACGAGTAATGCCCGTTGTGTCCGCTTCCTGAAAAGCATCATTACCAATTAGATGTGTCGGGACTTGGCCAGTCAGAACCACCAGAGGAATTGAGTCCATCAAAGCATCACAAATGCCAGTCACTGCGTTTGTTGCGCCAGGACCTGAGGTCACCAGAACACAACCTACTTTGCCTGTGGACCGCGCGTAGCCCTCAGCAGCGTGCACAGCCGCTTGCTCATGTCGCACTAGAATGTGTTGGATAGTATCTTGCTGGTGAATAGCATCATAGAGAGGCAGAACGGCACCTCCGGGATAGCCAAAAATAACTTCCACCCCTTGATCAATTAGGGCCTCAATCACTACCTCCGCACCAGTCATTTCAACCTTGGCTTCGTTATCTTTTTGGGCTTCAGCCGTAGCTGACATGGCGGTCTCCGTTACACTTTTAAAATAATGCGGGTGCTTTAGGACCATTTCTACTAAAATCAAGACGCTTTTAAGATTTTTGACTCACAAATGAGATGATTAAGTCACTTAAATTTTCGTTATATTGCGCAATATGGGGCATATAAGGTAATTTTATTGCTGATTTTGTTTGGTTTCTTGCCCAGGTAAGCTGGCGCTTTGCATAATTTCTGCTCAGCTTGCTTCCAGATTCCAAAGCCTCATCTATAGAGCAGCGCCCACGAGTCACTGCTAGTAGCTCTTTAAAACCTAGAGCCTGAGAAATGGGTATTTTGTCAGGGTGAGTATACCGTCTCGCGACCGAAGCCACTTCTTCGAGCGCGCCCCGATCTAGCATATTCTGAAAGCGAGCATTGATACGACCATATAAAGCTTCTCGGTTTGGCAGCAAAACAAAGGAATTCAAAGCACCGACACCGCCAACTTTAGGCTGCTGTTGCCAGTATGAAAGTGGTTTTCCTGTATCCTTAAAAACAGACCAAGCTCGAAGTAATCTCTGGGCATCTCCAACCTCAAACCGTCCGATCAATTTTGGATCAAAGCGGTAAACTTCAGCCTCAAACTCTAAAATGCCAAGTGCCTCTAGCTTATTCTTTGCCTCGTTTAGCCTGCCTTCGCTAGGCACTGGAATAGTCGAGATGCCCTCTTCTAGCGCCTTGAGATAGAATCCTGTGCCCCCACAAAAAATGGGCAATTTACCCTCAGCTTGAATCTGCTGCATTTCATGCCTGGCGAGACGAAGCCAACTTGCTACATCCATGCCCTCACCTGCCGACAAGAATCCATATAAGCGATGGTCAGCAGCGGCCATCTCCTCTTCATCTGGACGAGCAGTAAGTGTTGCACAGTCATCATAAACTTGCAGACTATCCGCATTAATAATTACTCCACCTAGTTGCTGAGCAAGAGATATGGCAACCGATGTCTTACCTGCGGCAGTTGGTCCATAGAGTGAGATAGGGGTTTGATAATCTGTCATTTGGAGAAACGCAGTAAGTACCTAGCCTTCGACGACTAACAAGTCCCAAACTTATTACCTAGTGAGAAAATGGGTCATTGCGAGTTATTTTTAAATCAGAGGTATTAGCCATTGATAGCTAGACCTTTCTTTGGATCAAAAAAGGGTTTTTCGACCACTTCAAATTCCCTTAACTGTCCGCTTACCTCAACCTCACCTCTCGTTCCTATAATATCGTTTGGCAAATCGATCATGCCTAATGCAATGTTTTTACTTAGCCTGGGTGAGTATATAGCGGATGTTACTTTCCCGACCAAAATATCTGCAACGCGCAACTCCCAAAAATAATCATTAGAGCCCTCGATTGGCTCACCGTCAATAACTAGCCCAACCTGCTTCCGCCTTATGCCCTGCGATCGAATCTCTTGTAATGCATCTTTCGCAAGAAAATTAAACTCACCATCAAGGTCCACCAGTCGCTCCATCCCTAGTTCGAATGGGTTGTTTTCGATTGATAAGTCAGCCTGGTATGAAAGCATCGCGGCCTCAATCCTTCTTATCGTGCTGGTATGTCCTGGCTTAAGCCCCATTGGAGCGCCGACCTCCATAATATACTCCCACAGCTCGGCTCCTCGACTACCATCTGTAAGAAAAATCTCGTAACCGAGCTCACTTGACCAGCCGGTGCGAGAAATCAGCAACTCAACACCACGCCAGTTCACCCATGTAAATCTGTAATACTTTAGCTCAGCAGGCCCATTTCCAAATGCTGCCTTAATTATGGCACGAGACTGGGGGCCTTGAAGCTGCAGGGGCGAAACATCAGGTTCACTAATTTTCACATCTAAGTCCGCATATGCGGCTAAGCCCCTGGCCCATAGAAGTACATCAGAATCTGCAATCGAAAACCAGAATTTGTCTTCCGCCAATTTTAGCATTACCGGGTCATTTACAATGCCTCCGTCCTTATCTGTCAGCAGTACATACTTGCACTGCCCTACCTGACATTTAGAGATATCTCGGCAAGTCAGTAGCTGCGAAAATTCTGCGGCGTCTGCGCCACTTATTTCTACCTGCCTTTCGACGGCCACGTCGCACAGGATGGCTTCATTGACCAAGTTCCAGAAATTTTGCACAGGATCACCAAAATCTCTTGGTATGTACATGTGGTTGTAGACAGAAAAACCCTGCGCGCCCCATTTCAAAGCTGAGTCAGAGAACGGTGACTTTCGGACCTGGGTCCCAAATGAAAATTTTTTAAAAGACATTAGATGCGCTAATAAAAACTAGCTCATCGGTACCGGCTCAAAAGCGAAGTAAAAAAGTGTTGTAACGTCCGCCAGAACTGTCCGTATTACTAGGGTAAATCTGATGCCACGCGCAATTGGCTGCCTATTGACTACGACGGCTCATAAATATTAGTTTTTCAAAAAGTTGAACGTCCTGCTCATTCTTTAGGAGTGCACCGTGAAGAGGCGGTAATGCGTTTTTTTCACCAGCTTCACGGATTTTCTTGAGGTCTACATCTTCTGCTAGTAAAAGCCTTAACCAGTCCAAAAGCTCACTTGTGCTCGGCTTTTTCTTTAGTCCCGGGATTTCTCGCAAACCAAAAAAAGATTTGAGCGCAACATCAAGCAAGTTTTTTTTAAGACCAGGAAAATGAACATCAACTATCTTTTCCAAAGTCTTAGCGTCTGGAAAATTAATGTAATGGAAAAAACATCGCCGCAGAAAAGCGTCAGGCAGCTCTTTCTCATTATTTGAAGTTATTATAACCAATGGTCGCTGCTCGGCAGTAATGGTCTCACCAGTCTCATAAACAAAAAATTCCATCCGATCGAGTTCCTGCAAAAGATCGTTTGGAAATTCTATATCTGCCTTATCTATCTCATCAATCAGCAGCACCGACCGCGTTTTGGACTCAAAAGCATCCCACAGCTTTCCTTTTAAAATGTAGTTACTGATATCATGGACGCGCGCCTCACCCAGCTGACCATCGCGTAATCGAGCAACCGCATCGTACTCGTATAAGCCTTGCCGTGCCTTAGTTGTCGATTTGATATGCCAAGTAATGAGAGGCGCACCTAAAGCTTCAGCTACTTGTTCTGCGAGCATGGTTTTACCGGTCCCAGGCTCTCCTTTTACCAAAAGCGGTTTTTCTAGCACTAGAGCCGCATTTACGGCGAGCGCTAGTTCTTCAGTGGCTACGTAAGAATCTGTACCTGAGAAGCGCATTAAACTCGCTCAACCAGAATTGAACCCGCTGAATAACCTGCCCCAAATGAGCAAATAATGCCTTTCTGGCCCTTCACCAAACCGTCTTGATGCCGGTGAAACGCAATTATAGAGCCTGCAGCTGCAGTATTTGCGAACTCATCAAGAACAAGAGGCGCTCTAACACGGTCAATTTTGCCGCCTGTGAGAGCTTTAGTAACATGACTATTCATGTGCTCATTAGCTTGGTGAAGCCAATACCGCGCCATATCATCAGTGGTTAGGTTATTCTCCTCTAAATGATCCTTAATCAAATTGGCAACCATTGGGCAAACCTCCCGAAATACTTGTCTACCATTCTGCTTAAACAAGTTGTCCCAACCAGTTCGCTGAGGTGTTTCGACAATGTGCATATATCCGAAATCATTGCGTACATTGCGAGAGAATTTGGTTTGACACTTAGTGGAGAGAATTTCCCAGCCCTCTTTATTAGCGGCTTCTTTGTCAGATTCCAAAACAACCGCTGTGCAAACGTCTCCAAAAATAAAATGGCAATCACGATTCTCGAAATTCAAATGACATGTACATAGCTCTGGGTTAATCATAAGAGCACGTTTGACTTGCCCACTTCGTATCTGATTCTGCGCTGCATCCAAGCCGAATGTAGCTGATGAGCAAGCGACATTCATGTCGTAACCATAGGCATTCGTGCATCCTAGCGCTTCCTGCACTTCAACAGCAATTGCGGGATATGGGCGCTCAAAGTTTGAAGCTGCGCAAATAACTAGATCGATGTCTTCAGGTTGCAGCCCTGCAGCTTCAATCGCCTGCTTCCCTGCCTTGTATCCATACTCAGCCATTAACGATAACTCATCATCGTTCCGAGTACGGATACGTGGCAGCATCCGATCAATATCTAATATCCCCTCTTTTTCCTCTACATACCGCTGTTTGATACCAGAGGCCCTTTCAATGAACTCTGTTGAAGAGTGCTGTAATTCAGCGGCTTCGCCTCTCGCAATTTTGGCAGCATTCTCAGCATTATGTTTGTCCGCAAATGCGTTGTAGGACTTAACTAGTTCATCGTTAGTAATGACATTTTCTGGGTGATAAAGCCCTGTACCAGTTATGATGGGACGTGACATTGAATTTGCATTGGCAGGCAGCATTAATCTAATCCTAAAGAAGCGTTCGGGTCATCGGCTCGCCCGTTAAAGTAAAATTGCGCCTCGTTCTAGTGTGTATAATTTGGCGATCTAACTCGTTTCATTGATCGATTTTGATCAAAACTTATGTTCACTTTCCAAAAACGAACATTTTTTTCTTGGGTTGCAGCGAAGGCCGTGTTTAAGGCGCAGTGATCGAACCGAACTCTAAGCTTAATCTTTACCCTAACTCTCACGAATAGAATGGAAGCAAACCAAATGCTCTCTAGCTCGATCCTAACACATAATTTATCTCGAAAAGAGCTCATTTTGAGAGCAGTTAAAAATCACGAGGGGATAATATCGGCCGATGGTGCCTTCGTAGCTCGTACTGGCATTCACACAGGCAGAAGTCCAAAAGATCGGTTTATTGTCCGCGATCCTATTACCGAAAATGATGTAAACTGGGGAGCTGTTAACAAAAGCATCACACAACAATCGTTTTCTAAACTGAAAGCCAAAGTCAAGAATCACATCGCTGGGAAAGAGATGTACTCTCAAGATCTTTATGTTGGCACCGGAAAGAATAGCTTGAGCATCCAAGTTGTTTGCGAGAAAGCTTGGCACACAGCATTTGCGAGAACAATGCTTCAGCGCCCAAGGAAAGAGACTCTTCCTGGATTTGAGGCAGATTGGACCATTATACAGTGTCCAAGCCTCGAGGCGGTTCCTGCAGAAGATGGCACACGCACCGGCACTTTCGTGGTAATTAGCTTCACTGACAAACTAATCTTAATTGGCGGCACCGATTATGCAGGCGAAATAAAAAAATCTGCATTTTCATTGCTCAACTTTACCCTCCCAACAGATGGTATACTCCCAATGCACTGTAGCGCCAATACTGGACCTACAGGCGATACCGCGCTGTTTTTTGGCTTGTCGGGCACAGGTAAAACAACTTTATCAGCAGATGCAGGACGTAATCTCATCGGCGATGATGAACATGGCTGGGACAATGACGGTATCTTTAACTTTGAGGGCGGATGCTACGCAAAAGCCATTGATCTTACCGCTGAGAAAGAACCTGAAATATACGCCGCGAGCACACGTCAAGGCGCTATCCTCGAGAACGTAGTTCTTCAGCCTAACGGTAAACCAGACTTTACAGACGTTTCCTTGACTGAAAACACGCGGAGCGCATACCCTTTAAATCACATTGATGGCGCTTCCCCAGATGGAACTGGGAAACACCCAAAGACCATAATCTTTCTAACTCTTGATGCGTTTGGGGTTTTACCACCCATATCAAAACTCACATTGGAGCAGGCTATCGAGCACTTTTTGATGGGTTACACCTCAAAGGTTGCTGGTACAGAGAAGGGTCTCGGAAACGAACCCCAAGCAACATTCTCAACATGCTATGGTGCGCCTTTCATGCCGCGTCCACCGTTGAACTATGCCAACTTGCTCAGAGATAAACTGATTAGTCACGACACAAAAGTATGGCTAGTGAACACTGGATGGATCGGAGGAGGCGTTGGAATTGGCAACAGAATTTCCTTGACTCACACTCGCGCGCTGATTCGATCCGCCCTATCCGGCGCCCTTTGTGAGCAGAATTTTGAGCGTGACTCAGTTTTCGGACTAATGGTTCCAAACAGCTGCAAAGAAGTACCGTCAAATATCTTGATGCCGAGCAAAAATTGGTCAGATTCAAACGCTTATCAAGATGCCGCAAGAGCTCTGAAGCTAAAGTTTGATCGTGAGCTTGAGCAACATCTAGGTTGCGATGAGAGGCATGACCTAGAACTAGATACAGCGGCATAGACAGGCCTAGTTGTTCACATCCCTAAGGCAAAGCTGCAACACCTCTGAGATACAGATCTAAACTGTGTCGAATCTTGCCCCTCCCCGCTTGAAATGCCACACCACTTTGAACCAGTTGTCGGTCTATGAGTGGCAGAGCAAAATTCGGTTTAGGACAAGTTGTCCGGCATAGAAAATTCCCATTTCGTGGTGTCATCTACGATGTAGATCCCATTTTCTCCAGCTCTGAAGAGTGGTACCAGTCTATCCCCTTGGATCAACGACCGTTAAAAGACCAACCCTTCTATCATCTTTTAGCCCAAAACTCAGAAGGCTGGTATGAGGCATATGTATCTGAGCAAAACTTACTTATAGATGAAGATCCTGACCCGATAGAGCATCCATCTGTCTCTGACTTATTTGATAGAAGCGGCAGTGCTTATGAGATTAAAGCTGATCTTAGGCATTAGTTTGACGCTACCAATTGCTCTCAAGAAAATACTATCTGGGTATTACCAGTAATGAAAATGAAATCTGACTTTCTTTGAGATTGCAGTTACCTGCGCCTGATCACAAACAATATACTAAGTGCATAAAGCCATTTGACACCCAACCGGGCGTGACCTAGTGGCAGGCCAGCCTGTTTGGGAGGACACGTTTTGGAAGCCATGTTGGAGGCTTTAACTCCATTTTTAACGCAAGACTGGATTGCGGTCTTCAATGATCTGCCGCAAATTATTGTGGCTGGGTTGGCAACTGGTTTTCAGTACGCTTTAATCGCATTTGGGTTTGTCTTAATTTATCGGGCAACTGAGACCGTCAACTTTGCCCAAGGCGACATTATGATGCTCGCCATGTTTGTAGGCCTAGGATTACAGGCTTTAGGAGCTCCCTGGTATTTCGTCATGATTGGAGCCATCATTCTGGTCGGGCTTTTTGGAGCTGGCTTAGACCTGCTTGTTTTTCGTCATATGGCGGGCCAGTCTCCTCTAGCTACCGTGATCATTACAATCGCAATTGGGTTTGTGTTACGTTTGGGTGTTGATGCAGTAACCTATTTCATGCAAGGTAAATTTCCTCAGGAAGAGTCCCTATCACCACCTGATTTAGGTGATCAGATAAGCATACTTGGCGTATCGATAGATCCGTTTGACATTCTACTAATTGCCGGCGCACTGATAGTAGTGATCGGCCTGTTCTTTTTTCTGTCGCGAACTCGGATGGGGATAGCTATTCAAGCCAGCTCTCAAAACCAATTAGCAGCATATTATCAAGGCATTAATGTGCGTTCACTAAACACATTAGTCTGGACCTTAGCGGCGGCAATCTCAGCTTTTGCAGGAATTCTATTCGCAATGTCAAAGACTTTTACCTCCTCAGTAGGGTTATCACTCACTGGTGGAATTATGGCCTATGCTGCCGCGGTAATTGGAGGACTTGGATCACTGCAAGGAGCAGTGTTGGCAGCGCTGATGTTAGGGGTAGTAGATAATTTTGTAAAAACTTTATCTGGGGTACACCCTCTCATCAGCGCAAATGCAGGGCTCATTTTTCTACTTATTGTTATCATCGTAAAGCCCTCTGGACTCTTTTCGCAAACCCAAGCGAAAAAGGTTTAATAAATTATGAAGTTTCTATTCAAACAATCATATGACGATGACATAAAGTTGCTCAAGCATAGCGGGTACATTCGCGCATCAGCCTTCTTTTTTCTTCTCGCTGCACTTTTACCGATTTACTTTATGTGGGCGGGCGTTGATGCAACGACGTTAAAACACGTCATACATATTCTAATACTATCAATTTGCGCATCAGGCCTAATGATCTTAACTGGGTTCACTGGTCAGGTGAGCCTTGGCCATGGTGCTTTCTTTGCGCTTGGTGCTTATGGCATGCACTTTTTATTAAAGATGGGGGTCCCATGGCATTTTAGCTTTTTTCTCACGCCTTTGATAATTGGACTCTTTGGCTACATCATTGCTCGGCCCACATTGAGGATGAGTGGTGTGACACTGGCTATTACCACTCTGTTATTCATGCTTTTCATAGAGCAAGCCTTCAAACAATGGGGAGTAATGGGTGGTGGCAACGGATTTAAGACACCAAAATTTTCAGACAAGGAGAGCTGGTTCTTTTTTGTTTTCCAACCAATCGCAGCTGCTTTAACAGATCACGACCCTGAAAACCGAAGAGATGTTCTGTTGCTCGCTCGCTCGGCCAGTAAATACGCTCTCTATTACGGCGCGCTGCTGACATTAGTATTTGTGATCTGGATTATGAATAATTTAGTCCGAAGCCGCTTAGGTCGAACCCTAATTGCAATTCGTGACTCTGAGGTTTCGGCGCGATCGATGGGCGTCCATTTGAATCACTATAAGTCCCTCTCAATGGGCCTCTCAGCAGCTATTGGTGCATTGGCAGGTATATTTAATTCTTACAACGATGGCTTCGTGTCTCCGGAATCTGTAAACTTTATCACATCAATCGTACTGTTACTTATCGTCGTGGTGGGCGGATTAGGCTCTATCCATGGCGCAATTTTTGGCGCTATTACTTACGTGTTTTTGAGAGAAATTCTCTTTCCTGAACTTGCAGATTTTTTCCAAGCTTGGGCCAACAATGGAGGTGGCCAAGTAGCAGAATCCTTGGCTTGGTTCTTCAACATAGGAGGGCTTGGTGACATATTTTTTGCAGCGTTAGTGCTACTAATTTTATTTTATGAGCCCCTGGGCCTCTACGCTCGCTGGAAAAAAACTGAAGCATTCTTTCAGACATTCCCCTTTTATCGCGCTGGCACTTTCAAACGGCAAAGATCCTACAACAAAACGGAGAGGCTTAAGTAATGCTCTCTGTTAAAGAACTCTCAATACAGTTTGGGGGCTTGAAGGCCGTGGACGGGGTTAGCTTTGACGTTAATCCCGGAGAGATATTCACAATTATTGGTCCAAACGGTGCTGGAAAAACGACAGTTTTTAATCTTCTGTCGCGGATCTACGAGCCAACGGCCGGTGAGATGTCATTTAACGGCACATCCTTATTGGACATCCCAGCACACGGAATTGCTGGCATAGGTATAGCGAGAACTTTTCAAAATATCGAACTTTTTGACCACGCTACAGTGCTGCAAAACCTTCTTGTAGGCCGCACTTGTCATGGCAAGACGTCATTTGTGGAGGATCTTTTTTTTCTGCCACATGTAAAGCAAGCGGAGAGAAAACATCGACGGGCGGTCGAGGAAACGATCGATTTCTTAGAGCTCGCACCATACCGCGACCAAATGGTAGCTAATCTTCCTTACGGCGTGCGAAAAATAGTTGAGATTGGCCGAGCTCTGGCCACACAGCCTGATCTCTTATTGCTTGATGAACCCGCCTCTGGTTTGTCATCAGAAGAGACGTCTGACTTAGCTTTTTGGGTATCTGACATTCGTAAAATCTTAGGCATTACCGTATTGATGGTTGAGCACGATATGTCACTCGTCAGAAGAGTGTCAGATCGCGTCCTCGCAATGTCTGAAGGTAGGTCGCTCGCAATGGGCACAGTTGAAGAAGTCACATCGGATGAGAAAGTGATTAGCGCCTATCTCGGAGCGGCATCATGATACTTCTATCAGTTGACAACCTCGAAACCTATTACGGCCCGATTCAGGCACTTAAGGGCATATCTATAAGTGTAAATGAGGGAGACTTTGTTTGCCTCCTAGGAGCTAATGGAGCAGGTAAATCTACTACTCTTAAGACTATCTCCGGAGTACTAAGCCCTGCGCGAGGAAATGTCAGGCTTGCTGACATCGATATTACAAACTACCAGCCCGATGAAGTTGCTAGAATGGGTGTCGCCCACGTCCCTGAAGGGCGCGAGGTTTTCCCCTTCTTGACTGTAGCAGAAAACTTGATGATGGGAGCCTACGCAAGATCAGATCAAGACGCAATCGCCAAAGACTTTGAGCGTGTTTACCGCTATTTCCCAATACTTGAGCAGCGCCAAGACCAGCGTGCATCTCTTTTGTCTGGCGGTCAGCAACAAATGCTAGCGATTGGCCGGGGCCTCCTGGCACGTCCAAAAATCATGATCCTCGATGAACCATCTCTAGGGCTTTCGCCCCTGCTAGTTAAAGAGATTTTTGAAATACTTCAGCGCCTGCACGGCGAGGAGGGCGTTACACTGCTTCTCGTTGAACAAAACGCCCAAGTTGCCCTTAATGCTGCACAGAGAGGCTATGTACTTGAACTAGGGCGCATAGTCATGGATGGCACGTGCAATGAATTAGCTACCTCTGACGACATCAAAGAGTTTTACCTAGGTCAGGGCGATACAACCGGGCTAGCAGAAAAACGCTTCAAGCGGAAAAAGACTTGGCGCTAGCTGTTCATGACTACTAAAGCCTCTAAGCTTCGCATCAACAGAGTACGCGTATTTTTAGATCATAATAAAAACAGGCCTAAACCTTTTATTCAAACCATAAACAAATATAACAGGCTCGTATGACGTATCCGGCTGGTTCAGATCCACGCATTTTCGACGACTACAAAGAATTTGATGGTCACGACCACATAGCGCGTCTATTTCGAGCGTGCGTTGATAAGCATGCTGCTTCCCCTGCTCACCGAGAGAAACATTATGGTATTTGGGAGTCATACTGCTGGTCAGACTTCTGGTCATCTGTGCGCGACCTTGCATCCGCTTTAACAAAACGTGGTATGAAAGCAGGTGATGCTGTTTCAATACTATCAGAAAACCGCAAGGAATGGGCATACGCTGACATGGCAGTTCAGTGCCTTGGCGGAAAGACTGTTGGTATTTATCAAACAGATGCACCAGTTCAGTGCGCGTACATACTCAAAGATTCAAACACTAAGTTTCTAATATTAGAGAACGACGAGCAGCTAGATAAATTCTTACAGGTTGAAAAAGACTGCCCCAAAGTTGAGTTAGTTTGTGTTCTAGACCAAAAAGGGCTCGAAGATTTTGAGCACCCTAAGGTAATATTTTGGGACACATTTATTGCCGAAGGTAAAAGTGACACCAGGTTCGACCTGAATACGCAAATTGACCGTCGAGACGCGGATGCCGTTGCACTTTTAGTCTACACATCTGGAACCACTGGGCCACCTAAAGGTGCGCAGCTTACAGGGCGAAACATTGTTTCATCAGGAAAAGCAGCCTACGAAATGTTCGGCGTTGGATCAGGAGAGGACCAATTCTCGTTTTTGCCATTAGCTCATATCTGGGAGAGGACAAACGCACTCTACCTGCCACTTTTTCTAGATACGGTAGTTTCATATGCTGAGAACCCTGAAACCATCTTCGATAACTTACGCGATGTCTCACCAGTTTATCTAACTGGGGTCCCTCGCGTTTGGGAAAAAGTATACAGCACTGTTAATCTGCGAATGGCTGATGCAACTCGTATAGGAAAATTGATTTACAACTGGTCAGTAAGGCAAGGCGAGTCCTGGGCAGAATATGCTGTGGTGGGAAAACCCGCACCAACAATAGTTCGCGCAAAATATGCATTAGCTAACTGGTTAGTCTTAGCAAACATGCGTCGAGCTATGGGGATGGACAAAGTAAAACGTGCAACTTCTGGCGCTGCGCCAATATCACCTGATCTTCTTAAATGGTTTTGGGCTATGGGTGTTCCAATTTACGAAGGATGGGGACAGACGGAAACGATGGCCATTGGGACCCTCAACCAGCCAAATGCAAACAAGGTTGGCACTATCGGGCTGCCAACCCCGCATTGTAATGTAAGGATAAACCCAGAGGACCAAGAAATTCAAATGACGGGACCTCATGTGTTCAGCGGGTATTTAAATCTCCCTGAAAAAACTGCAGAAACCTTTACGGATGATGGTTGGCTCCGAACAGGTGACGTGGGACATATTGATGATGATGGATATCTGACCATAACAGGACGAATTAAAGATATTATTATCACGGCGGGAGGGAAAAACATCACTCCTGCTGAGCTGGAGAACGATTTAAAATTTTCTCCATTCATTTCCGATGCTGTAGTAATTGGCGATAGAAGGAAATACCTGACCGCACTAATCATGATCGACCAAGACAATGTTGAAAAATTTGCTCAAGACAACTCTATACCATTCTCAAACTTCGCCAGTTTATGCGCTGCAACTGAAGTAGTGAGGCTTATCGAAAGTGAAGTTGAACGAGTAAATACCAACTATGCACGGGTTGAACAGATCAAAAAAGTACGCTTAATTGACCAACTTTTACAAGCTGAGGATGAAGAACTTACGCCGACGATGAAGCTAAAACGGTCATTTGTGGAAGAAAAATACACAAGCCTGATTGAGACTATGTATTGAGAATTTGATTGCAGGCATTGGCAGCAATGCCGCCCTCAAAACCCCAACGCCA
>Ga0213865_10001333_pt1 | contig 16145 bp, 14 predicted proteins | sample PICome_6_FD_160100 | JGI IMG/M metagenome (GOLD analysis project Ga0213865, IMG submission 160100) | Coastal seawater microbial communities near Pivers Island, North Carolina, United States - PICO282 | ecosystem: Environmental > Aquatic > Marine > Coastal | place: USA: North Carolina...
AATTTCTTAAATTTAGTGCACCAACGTCTCCTCTACTAGCGTTATAGCCACCGTTAGAATCAGTTTGGTTATATGTGTTCTGTCCATTTTCAGCAATGTTTTCAAGCAGTTCTTCGCCTGAATCGATACCCAAACCTTCTATATCATCTGAGCTTAGGATAGTAACAGGAAGTGCACCAGTAATTTTTGCTCCCTTGATTTGCGAACCAACAACTACCACCTCTTCAACATTAGAAGCTGATTCAGCAGAATCTTGCCCTATTACAGCATAAGATATAACCAATGGAAATACTAATAAAAGTCTTTTTAACATGTTTAAATCCCCTAAATATATTAAACCTTCACAAAGTATATAGCTCTATTACTTTTTTTGTCTACATAAATAGAAAAATTTGTAATTTTCTTGTTATAACATATAGTTATATATATACAAAAAATAGAATAGGTAATGTTGTCTGCAAAACAAATTGAAATTTTTTATGAGGTTTATAAGAATTCCTCAATGACAGCTGCGGCTGCAGCCTTAAATATTTCTCAACCAGCTATTAGCAAAACACTAGGTAACATTGAGAAAAATCTTAACTTTAAACTTTTTTTAAGAAAGGGAAAAAAACTAGTTCCAACCCATGAAGCAGATGACCTGTTTGAACATGCATCAGTTGTTCATAGTCAGCTTAAAAGTTTTAACGCAATTGCTAATACTTATAAAACAAGGTCATTTGATTTTATTAATATTGGAACCACTCCATCTCTAGCTGAAGGCATAATTCCTGAGATTATTGAAAAATATAATATGATAAAGCCTGAAGTTAAATTCAATCTCATAAATTTAAATAGTATCGATTTAATTGAAGATAGATATAAGCCTGATATAGATTTAACAATATGCTTTAATGCTAAGAATTCTTCCAGTTCAAGATCAGTAATTATAAAAGAAGGTAGTCATTGCCTTGTATCTCCAAAAAAATTCTTACTAGATGACCAAGTTTATCTAAAGGATTTATCGCATTTACCTTTTATAGAAATAACAAATTTGCTTTCATTTTATGAAGAGTCAAGCATATCTAATTATTTAAAAAATAACTCAATACATATGAATACTCTTGTTAAGACTGATTCATATAGCTCAGCATTGTCAATTGTAAATAACCAAATGGCAATCTCAATAATTGATGATGATACAGCGAATAAAGCTGACCCTAATAAAGTAAAAATCTCAAAGATTTTAGATAAGAATTTTGTTTATAGAATAAGTGCAATAAAAAAAGATATTGTCAGATATGAATGTAATGAATTTTTTAACTATCTTTGTGAAGACACTCTATAAGAGTATTAATTCTTTTAATTACCTCATCTTTTTCAAAAAGATATAAAGTCATCCCCAGAGATGGTGAATTTGTTGAGCCTGTTAAAGCTATCCTGATGGGCTGATTGACACTAGGAACTGAGAGGTCTTTTTCTTCTCTATATTCTTTAAGTAAATTATCGAGTGAAGCTTCATTCCATATCTCTATGTTTTTAATTTCATCTCTTAATTCTATTAATATCTGGTCAGAAGATCCGATAAATTTTTCAACAGCCTTTTGGTTATAGCTTTTTATATCTTGAAAATAGCATACAAGATTTTCAGCAACTCCTTTAAGTGTGTTAGATGAGGATCTGATGGATTCAATTAAAAGCTCTTTTTTTGGATGGGTATTTAATTCAATTTCAAGATTTTTTAAAAAAGGCTTAATTCTATTTATGAATTCGTCATGTGATAAATTTGCCATATGCTGGGCATTCAAAAAATCTAACTTAGATACATCAAATATCGCTCCAGCTTTTTGAACCTCAGAAATCTCAAAATTTTCTATAAGATCTTCCAGATAAAAAACTTCTTTTTCCCCTTTTGACCAACCTAGTCTTGCAAGAGTGTTGAGAATAGCTGAATCAAGATAACCATCTAGCTTGTATTCTTCAAGGCTTGTTGCCGCATGTCTTTTTGAAAGTCTTTTTTTATCTGGCCCTAGAACTAGAGGTAAATGTGCGTATTCAAGTTCAGGATATCCAAGTGCATTTTGAATATGTATTTGTCGTGGAGTATTGCTGATATGATCTTCACCTCTTATAACAGTTGTCACTCCTTGCTCATAATCATCAACAACATTACATAAATGATAGGTTGGACTTCCATCACTTCTTAGAATAATTAAGTCATCAAGCTCTGCATTATTGAAAACAATATTGCCACGAACATAATCTTTGACAACAATTTCTCCATCAAGGGGTGTCTTAAGTCTAAGAGCTGTATCACTTGATTTTTTTAGGTTTAGGTCCCTACATTTTCCGTCATATTGAGGTTTCTGACCGTTAGCTTGTTGTTGAGACCTCATTTTTTCAAGCCTCTCAACAGAGCAATTACAATAGTATGCCTGTCCAGAATCTATAATTTTTTGAGCGGCAGCCTGATATATATCTCTTCTTTCTGATTGATTAATAGGTTCTTCATCTGGCGACAGTCCAATAGAATTCAAGCTATCAAGAATATTTTTCTCAAATTCTTTAGTCGATCTTTCTCTATCAGTATCTTCAATACGAACTAGAAATTTTCCAGAATATTTTTTAGCGTATACATAATTAAACAAAGCCGTCCTCACTCCACCAATATGCAATGTGCCTGTAGGACTTGGAGCAAACCTTGTTATGACTTTTTTCAATGTATTTTTCTCCAAATTGTTTTAACTGAGTTTCTTTTTTCGATATCTAGAAGTCTAGATTCATGTTCTTGTATATCACTCTTATTTGCTTTAATAGAAATTAATTCAATGCCCTCTCTTGATATAGTATTTTTTGAAGAGGTTTTATCATTACTAGGTAGATTGTTTGAATCGAATTCGAATTTACTTTGCCCGCCTGTTAATGACATATAAACATCAGCTAAGATATTTGCATCTAGCAAGGCTCCATGAAATGTTCTGTCATAACCAGAAATGTCAAAACGATTAGCTAAAGCATCCAGTGAATTCCTTTGTCCAGGAAATTTATCTTTAGCAAGTGCTAAAGAATCTTCAATCTCACATATCTCTTCAAGCATGGGATACTTTGATGAAGCTAATTTGAGCTCATTATTCAAAAAGCCTACATCAAAAGCAGCATTATGAATAACTAAAGTGGATCCATTAACAAATTCTAAAAATTCCTCTGCCACCTCTTCAAAGTATGGTTTATCTAAAAGATCTTCATTCATTATTCCATGAACTTTTGATGCTTCCTCATCAATCAATCTTGATGGATTTAAATATGTATGAAAATGTTCCTCAGATTTTTTTCTATCATTCAGCAAGACAGCACCAATTTCAATAATCCGGTGACCTTGTTGAACTTCTAAGCCTGTAGTTTCTGTATCTAGAATTATAAATTTGTTAGCCATAATTTTCTTATAGGGTATCTATTCCTTTATTTGCAAGCTGATCAGCTATTTCATTTTGTTTATGACCAGAGTGACCTTTAACCCAGGACCATTTTACATCATGCATTTCAACATATTGATCTAACTCAATCCAAAGGTCTTTGTTCTTAACGTCTTTTTTTGAAGAGCTTTTCCAATTGTTTTTTTTCCAATTATCAATCCAAGAAGTTATGCCTTGCATTACATATTTAGAGTCAGTAGTTAAATGGACTATACATGGCTCTTTAAGCGCTTTTAAACCCTCAATGGCAGCCTTAAGCTCCATTTGATTATTTGTTGTATTAAGCTCTCCGCCAAAATACTCTTTTCTGGTTTCGCCATACTCAATGAGCGCACCCCAACCTCCAACTCCAGGATTTCCTCTGCAAGCACCGTCTGTATAAATATTTACTGTTTTCATCAAATTAACTTAGAATTTGCATATGATTAATATAGAGCCTATTGAGGCATTTAGCGATAATTATATTTGGTTACTTACAACTAATGAAGGGTCAATAGTTATTGATCCAGGTGAAAGTCAGAATTTATTGAAAATTCTAAAAGAAAATAATCTTAATTTAAAAGCTATTCTAATCACTCACCACCATTTTGATCATACTGGTGGTATTAATGAAATTCTTTCAGAAAAACCTATTGATGTGTATGGACCCAATAATAATATTGATACTATAAATATAAGAGTCACAGATGAATCCAAAATAAACTTATTAGGTATTGAATTTGAAATTATTGAAATTCCAGGGCACACGCTCGATCATATTGCCTACTATTCAGAAAATAACGGTCAACCTATTTTATTTTGTGGTGACACTTTATTTGCAGGAGGTTGTGGAAGAGTTTTCGAGGGTACGTTTGAACAAATGTATGATTCCTTATCAATTTTAAAAAACCTTCCCTTGAACACTAAGATTTATTGTGGTCATGAATATACTGAATCAAATCTTAAATTTGCTAAAATCGTTGAACCGCTTAATCAAAGAATAATTTCACGATATAATGATGTCATTGAACTAAGAAAACAAGGAATATCTACACTTCCAACAACTATAAAACTTGAATTAGAAACAAATCCTTTTTTCAGAGTAGATTTAGAAGAAATTCAAGAAACAATATCAAAAAAATTTAATACATCCAAAAAAGAAAAAGATATATTTAGTGCAATAAGACAATGGAAAGACAATTTTTAACAGCCTCTCTATTTTTGCTTCTTGGGCTTTCAAGTTGTCAATCTAATCTAACTACATCAGGCAATTATGATTCTATATGCAATCCGGTTTCTATGGATACTAAATGCATTAAAGAAGTTGTTATATCAGTTGAAGAACCAAAGCCAGTAGCTAAGAATGTATGGGAATATATGATCATTAAAAATAACTATGATCATAATATTAAATTTGATGAAAAAACTATTAAATATATTAACAATCACATAAAAGATGTGGATAAATTTAACGAATTTCTTAATAAATCTTATTATTTTATTTACTATGTAATTCAAGAACTTGAAGCCGCTGATCTTCCTCCAGAGTTAGCATTAATACCTTTTGTAGAAAGTAATTATGATCCTTTTTCAATATCCTCCTCTGGAGCAGTTGGTCTTTGGCAATTTATGCCAAAAACTGGAAGGATGTTTAATCTTGAAAAATCCTGGTGGAGTGAGGACAGGCACGACCCGTATAGATCTACGCATGCAGCAATAGGTTATTTTAAGTATTTATTCAACAGATTTGATAATGATTTATATCTTGCCCTGGCTGCATATAATGCTGGGCCTACATACTTAGATAGGCAAATAAATAAGAATAAAAGACGAAACTTAGATTATGACTTTTGGTCATTAGATTTAAATAAACAAGTCACTGAATACATACCAAAATATATTGCCATAAGAGAAATTATATTTAACTCAGAAAAATACGGGGTTGTTTTACCATATATACCTGCCGAATCAGTTGTTAAGAAGATTGAAATACCTGGACAAGTAGAAATACTAACTTTAAGTGAATATTTAGAAATACCGCCAGAGCTTATTTATAAGCTTAATGCTGGGTACACAAAATGGGCATCTGCTCCCAAAGATAAAAGTATTTTCTATGTCCCAATTGAGAAAACATATCTATTAGACAGTCCAGAGAGTCCTTTTGATAATGTCAATCAAATTAATTGGATTTCACATATTGTTGAGCCTGGTGATAGCTTATGGAAACTTGCTAATAAATACGATACTGAAGTAAAAATTATTAAAAAAATTAATTACCTTGAATCTAATTTATTATCATTAAAAGATACCCTCTTAATCCCTCTTAGCAGTACTAAATCAAATAATTTTATTCCTTATGAAATGCACATTGTTTCTGAAGGTGATACTTTATGGGGTATCTCAAATAAATATAATATTGACATAAGAGATATAACTAGAATGAATTCCATAAATCAAAATTCTATTTTAAGATTAGGACAACAACTTACTGTCGGTAATAAAAATATTCATCGAAATATTGAATCAAAAAAAAGAACTATTTTATATTCAGTCAAGCAAGGGGATAATTTATATAAAATCTCAGATATTTTTGATGTAAGTGTAGAAAGTATTAAACAAATAAATGAATTTGAATCCTCAGAGCTTATGCCTGGACAAATAATAAAAATAGCTATTAGAGCTTTTTAGTTATCAGTAGTTTTTGGATCAAGGGCATCTCTAAGACCATCACCAAAAAAATTCAAAGCAAATAGAGTAATTGTAAAAGTAATTCCTGGATAAATTAATAACCAACTGAACTCTTCCATTGATTCAACACCATCCTTTATTAAGGTACCCCAACTACTCATTGGTGGTTGAATGCCTAAACCTAAGAAACTCAAGAATCCTTCTAGAAGCATAACCTGAGGAATTGTTAATGTTGCATATACGGCTATAGGTCCTAAAATATTTGGTAATAAATGCTTTCTAAACATTAAAAAATTACTAACTCCCATAGCTTTTGCAGCCATAACAAATTCCTGGTTTTTTAGTCCCATAACCTGTCCTCTTACAATCCTTGCCATTGTTAACCACTCAACAGCACCAATAGCTCCAAATAATAACCACAAATTCCTTCCGAAGATTACCATTAATAAAATAATAAAAATTATAAAGGGAAGACCATATAGGACATCAACTATTCTCATCATGATCGAATCTACCTTACCGCCAGCATAACCAGCAATAATTCCCCAAGAGACACCTATAACTAATGCAACTCCAGTTGCAACAAAACCTACCAATAGAGAGATTCTAGCTCCGTATAGTATTCTGCTTAAAAGATCTCTTCCTAATACATCAGTTCCTAAAATATGATCTGCCGATGGTGGAGATGCTCCTAGTTCTAAATTTTGGAAAGAATAAGAATAAGGTGCAATCCATGGTGCTAGAGCAGCGCTAGTAATTAAAATTAATAATATAAACGCTCCAAACATAGCAGCTTTATTTCTAGTTAATCTATATATTGCATCAGACCATAATGTAGAACTATTACTCATGAAGCATCCCTTGATCTAGGATTGAGCCACATTGCAGCAAGATCAGATAATAAATTAAAGAAAACTATCATGGCAGAGAAGAATATTGTTGTACCCAGTATCATTGTGTAATCTCTATTAAAAGCTGCTTCAACATAAAATCTTCCAAGTCCTGGAATCTGAAATATAGTCTCAACAACAAAAGATCCCGCTAATAATCCTGCAATTGCAGGGCCTAAAAATGAAACAACAGGAATTAATCCTCCCTGCATTGCATGTCTGATAACTACATTCCTTTCAGTTAAACCTTTTGCTCGAGCAGTTCTAATAAAATCTTGGTTTAATACTTCCAACATCCCACCTCTACTTAACCTTGCTATATAAGCTGCATACGCAAAACCCAAGGTAATAGAAGGTAAGATTTTATCTCCTGGAAGTTGGCCCCAGCCAGAAACTGGAAGAATTTCTAGATTAATGCCAAAAATTAATACCAAAAGAGGTCCCATTAAAAATGTTGGTACACATATACCAATCATTGCTATAGCCATTGGAATAAAATCAAGAATAGTATTTCGTTTTAAAGCTGCTAAAACTCCAGAAGAAACCCCAATTAATAGAGCAATTAATATTGCGTAAAATGCTAATTCAAAGGTTACTGGTAACCCAGTTGCAATCATTTCTGAGACAGATCTTCCTGGAAATCTGAAAGAAGGACCAAAATCACCCCTAAGAATTCCAGACATATAATCAACATACTGCTCCCATTCAGAAGCATCTAAGTTATATGCCTCATTGAGATTTTTTAAAACTTGAGGAGAAACAGCTTTATCAGCATCAAATGGTCCCCCTGGAGCTAATTTTATTAAGAAAAAAGTTAAACTTGCTACAGCCAACAAGACTGGAATAGCAAGAAATAACCTTCTAATAAAAATATTTAACACTAAAAATTAATCTCTTTCTAAATATATAAACTTAGGGTGATGATGGTCCAAGATATGTGGATTATATCCTTTTACATCTGGAGATAATTGATACGATCTTACGTAAGTATACAAAGGTATTATTGGCATATTATCAATTAATATTTTTTCAGCTTCATCTAGTAACTTATATCTATCTTCTTGATTATTTGTAGAGTTTGCTTTAGCCATTAAAGAATCATAGACCTGATTTTCCCAACCAGTTTTATTATTACCCCTGTTAGGTCTCATTAAATCAAGAAATGTATTAGGATCTTCATAATCACCAATCCATCCTGCTCTTGAAACTTGGAAATCACCAACCATCTCACGACTTAAATAAACTTTCCAATCCTGATTAACTAGCTCAACTTCTATGCCTAAATTTTGTTGCCACATTTGTTGAATAGCTAAAGCGATCTTTCTATGATCCTCATTTGTATTAAATAATATCTCTAATTTAGGAAACTTATTCTCTGTATTAAAACCAGCTTCAGAAAGTAGTTCTTTTGCTAGCTCGGGATCAAATGGTATGGAGGTAGTTGGCTCATAGCCATTAGAACCAGGAGGTGTAAAAGAATATGCAGGTATCTGCCCACATTTTGTTACTTTATCTACCAAGAGCCTTCTATCAATTGAGTAAGCTAATGCTTTTCTTACCCTTACATCATTTAAATATGGGTTTGTTGTATTCAATCTATAAAAATAGGTTCCCATATAAGGGTCTATTCTTAAATCAGGATTATTCTCTTCCAGATAAACTGGACATTTTTGTGATGGAAGTGTGCTGGTAAGGTGAAGTTGCCCTGCTCTGAACATCCTATCTTCTGTCATAACATTTGAAACTGGATAGTAATGTATTTGGTTTAATTGAACTGTTGAAGCATCCCAGTATAAAGGATTTTTTTCTACAACTATTTTATTATTTAATTCCCATGATTTAAGGTTGAATGCGCCATTACATACAAAGTTACCTGGTCTTGTCCATTCCCCATTTCTATCATCAATAGCGCCATATTTCAAAACGGTTTCCTTGTGTACTGGCCAAGTGCTGTAATGACTGAGTAGCCCTGTAAAAAATGGGGTTGGGGCATTGAGTTTAACTTCAAGAGTATAGGTATCGATTGCCTTAACTCCAACACTTTCAAAGTTATCAGTTACTCCAGTATGATATTCTTGAGCACCCACAACATAATAAAGCATATCAGGATATTGAGAGCCCAAGCTTGCAGTTAGTATTCTTTTCCATGACCACACAAAATCACCTGCTGTAACAGGATCACCGTTAGACCATCTACCATTTTTTCTTAACTTAAAAATATAAGTTTTTCCATCATCACTTATTGACCATGATTCTGCAGCTCCTGGTAAGTTATCATCATCATATGCATTTGGGATTGTTAAACCCTCGCAAAGAGATATCAGTATATGGTGTTCAGGAACCCCAGTAACAATATGTGGATCTATACCTTGAGGCTCTGAGCCATTACCGAAATGAAATATTTGTTTATCTAAGCCATCATCAACTGGGGTTGTATTTGAAGAACAGCCAAGTAAAAAGATTAAAAATATAAATAAAAAGTTTCTCATATTAAAAAGCCAAATTGTTTAAATTTATTTTAGCTGATTGAAAAATATCTTCTTCAATAACAGCTGAAATATTATTTGAAACCTTTTCCTCAGAAAAGGCACTGTACTGTTCATACAGATCATTAATAGAATCGCTATCTGGTTGATTAAATTTTATTACGTCAACAAGATATATATCACCATTTCTTGAATTGAGAATTGTTGAGGTTTCTGTATCAAGTTTAAAAATTTCAGAGATTACATCTTGAGGTAAAAGAGATGAGTATCTTTTTACATCCACAAAGCTTTCATTTGATATAAAGTCATATGCCTGCATAAAAGAATCTAAAGTATTTTCTTCTTTAGCCAAGGCCAGCTCCGAAGCTAAAAGATTTTTCTTCTCTGAGACTTTTTTATCTGTTAAATAGTCATTAGCAATATCTTTTACTTCATTAAAGCTTTGTAGGTATGGATCTGTAATGGATGACAATGACACAAGAATAACTACATCTTCAAAATTAAAAACAGCAGGTTCATTAATATTTGTATCAGGAGAGAAAATAAAATCTTTTATTCTTGAGTCGCTTATTTCAAAATTAAAGTTACTTAATTTTTGATCAGTCTCTTCAAGAACACTTTTTGAAATTGAGCTTGCAATTGATTCTATAGATTCATTATTTGAAAAAACCATTTCATCAATAATTTCGTAATCATCTGTCATTAATGCAATTGATTCTGTCTCAACAAGTTCTTTGATAAGATTGTCTTTTATTTCATCTAGTGACATAACCTCATTTTCAACAACTTCTGTTACTTTAAGAATGTGTAGAGTATCTTCTAATTCAATTACATCACTTACTTCGTCTAATCCAAGATTTTTAATTGCTAATGCAAACTGTTCAGGAAAAACGTCAGCATCAAAATATTCCAAATCACCACCAATATCTTTAGTGACAACATCTTCACTATATTTTTTTGCTAAATCTTCAAAATTTTCACCACTGTTAATTTTATTAACTATTGTTGACATAGCATCAAATGCGTTGGCATCTGAATCATAATTAACTTTATCAATCATGATGTGGGCAAACCTTATATCATTACTACCATCAATTTTCATTAAGTAGTCATTATATGCATCTTCAACATAATTCTTAGGAACCTCAACTAAGTTTACATAATCATCTGCTCTTAATATTAGATATTTGAAAGATCTTTGTTCTTCAGAGAAAAACATAATCTGGTTATTTTTATAAAAGTCCATTATCTCTTCATCAGGATTGTCAATTTGTTCTTTTAATTTTTGTGTATCTATTTTTAAAAAATCTATATCAACAGTTTGTTCTAGCAACTGTGCTAGTTCTTCAACTTCTTTTTTTATTACGAACCCCGAAGATGCCAAAGAAACTCTATATAGTTCTGATGCCATAATATCAGTCATTATGTTTAGGTATGCGTCCTTTGTATAGCCAGCGGCATTTGCTTGTGCTTCGTATATATTTTCATCAAAAACTCCACCGGCATGAAAGGCTGGATTGCTGATTATAGATTTTTTTGCTTGTTTTTCAGTTTCAGAATTCATAAAACCAAGTTTACGCGCATTTGATAATAAAACTTTTTGATTTATCAGTTCCTGTTTCAGCGCTTCAAGCTGAATAGACTCATCTAAATCATCAAGATTAAAGTCATCTCCATAAATGTTTTTAAATTTTTGCAAAACTATGTTATTAGCTACTTGCAAATCTTCTTGAGTTATATCTTCTCCATTAATTGATCCAAATGCTGGTTGGAAGGTTGATCCAAGAGAAGAAGTGCCAAGAAAAACAAAGGGTAATGCACATGCAGCAATTACAATAAATAGTCTAGGTCCAGTTAAAAAATTTCTTAGTGATTCCATCATAGTGGTGACATTATAAATAAAAAAAGGGTGCAGAAGCACCCTTTTTTAAAGTTAATAAAACTTAACCGTTTTTAACCTTATCTTTTAGACCTTTACCAGCTTTAAAACCTGGAACTTTTGAAGCAGCAATATGCATTGATGCGCCAGTCTGAGGATTTCTACCCTCTCTAGCAGCTCTGTGCCTTACTGAAAATGTTCCAAAACCTACTAGTGATACAGAATCACCTTTACCTAAAGCATCTCCAATTCCACCTAGAACTGCATCAACTGCTCTTCCAGCTGAAGCTTTAGAAATATCTGCGTCACCTGCGACCGCATCAATCAAATCTGATTTATTCATATTAAATACTCCTCTGTATAAATTTATTTATATAAATACTCTTCTATGAAAAGCTTTTTATCCCTAAAAGTCAAGTAAATAAAGGGTTTTAATGGGCTTGCTTATTTTCAGCTTTTGACTTTCTAACTCTTTGAGTTTTAGTTTTAGCACTAGATGAAGATTTATTTATTGGAGTTGGTTCTTTTACCAAAGCATGAGAAATAACTTCATCTATCCACTCAACAGGAATTATATTAAGTGACTTAAGAATTTGTTCTGGTATTTCTTGAAGGTCAGGTTCATTCTCTTTAGGAATGATAACGTTCTTAATTCCACCTCGTTTAGCTGCCAATAGTTTTTCTTTTAATCCACCAATTTTTAATATCTGTCCTCTTAAAGTAATTTCACCAGTCATAGCCGTATCAGATTTAACTGGTATTCCTGTAAAGATAGATATTAATGATATTGCCATAGCACCTCCGGCACTTGGCCCGTCTTTAGGTGTTGCTCCTTCTGGCACATGAATATGTACATCATATTTTTCATAAAAGTTAGGTTTTATACCCAACGAATCTGCTCTTGACCTAACTACTGTAAATGCTGCCTGAATTGATTCCTGCATTACATCTCCTAATGAACCAGTTTTAATAATCCTCCCCTTTCCATCAATGTGAGAAGCTTCTATGGTTAATAACTCTCCACCAACTTCAGTCCATGCAAGTCCTGTTACTTGCCCAATTGCATTATCTTTTTCGGCAATACCGTATTTAAACTTCTTAACACCCGAAAATTTTTCAAGATTCTTGTTTGTTATTGATGTAGGCTTACCAATATTCTTTTTTGTTAGAAGGCGTTCTTTTACAACTTTTCTTAAAATCTTAGCTATCTGCCTTTCAAGACCTCTTACTCCAGCCTCTCTTGTGTAATATCTAATTAAAGAAAGTATAACTTCTTTGTTTAAATTTATTTCTTTATCTTTAAGGCCGTTTCTTTCCATTTGTTTTGGAAGCAAGTATTTAGAAGCAATATTAATTTTTTCATCTTCGATATATCCAGGAATTCTAATTATTTCCATTCTATCTAATAGTGGAGTTGGAATATTTAAGCTGTTTGCTGTGCAAACAAACATAACTTCTGATAAGTCATAATCTACTTCAAGATAATGATCACTAAATGTATTATTTTGTTCTGGATCTAATACTTCAAGAAGCGCAGAAGCAGGATCGCCTCTATGATCCATCCCAATCTTATCAATTTCATCCAATAAAAATAAAGGATTTTTTACACCAACTTTAGATAGTTTTTGAATAATTTTTCCTGGCATTGAGCCTATATATGTTCTTCTATGTCCTCTGATTTCAGATTCATCTCTTACTCCACCCAGTGACATTCTTACAAATTTCCTATTAGTAGCTCTTGCAATAGATTCACCAAGAGAGGTTTTACCAACCCCGGGAGGGCCAACGAGACACAAGACAGGAGCTTTCATTGATTTAACCCTTTTTTGTACAGCAAGATATTCGATGATTCTTTCTTTGACTTCTTCAAGTCCATAATGATCTTCTTCTAAAATATCCAAAGATGCCTGAATATCAGTTTTTACCTTAGATTTTTTCTTCCATGGAACTTCAACTAAACAATCTAAGTAAGATCTTACAACTGATGCTTCAGCAGATGATGGTGACATGTGTTTAAACTTAGCTAATTCACTTTTTGCTTTCTTTAACGCATCTTTAGGCATACCGACTGTATTAATTTTTTCTTCAAGTGCATCAAGCTCGTCACCTTCTTCGCCTATTTCTCCAAGCTCTTTTTGAGCAGCCTTGATTTGTTCATTCAAATAGTATTCTCTTTGGGATTTTTCCATTTGTTTTTTAACACGTTCTCTAATTTTCTTTTCAACATCAACAACATCTAACTGTGATTCAATAAACATTAAAACTTTTTCAGACCTTTCCTTGAGATCAGCTATAGCTAAAATTTCTTGCTTTCTAGCTGTTTCTATTGGCAAATGTCCAGTAATAGTATCGATAAGCTTTGAGAGATCATCCAGCGAATCAACAGTAGAAACTATTTCAGGGGGAATTCTTTTAGTTATGCCAATATAATCTTCAAATTTAGCTTTAATAAATCTAACTAAATTAGAAGCATCAGCTTCTTTCAATGGTATATCATCAATTGAGTTTACCCTTGCTAAGTCATAACCTTTTTTTTCAACAAACTTATCTATAGAGCATCTCTTATGGCCTTCAACAAGAACCTTCATGGTTCCATCGGGTAATTTTATTAACTGTAATAAATTGCTGATAGATCCATTTTTGTAAACATCCTTAAACTCAGGATTATCAATTGCAGGGTCAGTTTGGCAAACTAGCACAAGTTTTTTGTTTGAAGACATAGCTACATTTAATGCTTCAATGGACTTAGGTCGGCCAACAAATAAGGTTGTTACTATTCCAGGAAAAACAACAACATCTCTTAAAGGAATAACGGGTAAATCTGATTTTATTTCATTCATATACCCAATATAGGGATAGATAATAAAATATCAATTAACAGATGACTTTTTTGAAGAAGTTTTTAAAAGCTTAATTGGTTCTGTTTTGGAGACTACTGTGTTCTCATCGATAATAACTTTTTCAAGATCTTCATTAGGAAGCTCAAACATAGTTTCCATCAGTATATCTTCCAGAATTGACCTAAGGCCTCTGGCACCAGTTTTTCTTTTTATCGCTTGCTTAGCAATTTCAAGAAGCGCTTCGTCTCTGAAAGTTAATTCAACGTCATCAATTTCAAATAAATGTTTATACTGATTTACTAAAGCATTTTTTGGTTCTTTTAAAATTCTTACAAGTGCAGTTTCATCAAGCTCATGTAAATTTGAAATTACAGGAAGTCTTCCAACAAACTCAGGTATCAATCCATATTTAACTAAATCTTCAGGTTCTAAATTATCAATATCTGATGAAATTGATTGGACGTTTGAGGCAGTATTCACATCAGCTCCAAAACCAATTCCAAAATTATTAGTTCTTTGATCAATAACTTTATCTAAACCAGAAAAAGCTCCACCACAAATAAATAATATATTTGAAGTATCTATCTGGATAAATTCTTGTTGAGGATGTTTTCTCCCTCCTTGAGGAGGTATTGAAGCCACAGTTCCTTCAATTAACTTGAGAAGTGCCTGCTGGACTCCCTCTCCAGAAACATCTCTTGTTATGGACGGGTTATCAGATTTTCTGGCAATTTTATCAATCTCATCAATGTATACTATCCCTAATTGAGCTCTTTCAGGATCATAGTCAGATTTTTGTAAAAGTTTTTGTATTATATTTTCTACATCTTCACCTACGTAACCAGCTTCTGTAAGTGTAGTAGCGTCAGCAATTGTAAATGGAACATTTAAAATTTTTGCTAGAGTTTGAGCTAATAGCGTTTTACCGCTCCCTGTTGGGCCTAAAAGTAAAACATTGCTTTTTTGAAGTTCAACAGCATCTTTCAAGTCGTTTTTCTTTAACCTCTTGTAGTGATTGTAAACAGCCACAGAGAGGACTTTTTTCGCCTTTTCTTGCCCAATTACATACTCATCAAGTTTATTAAAAATCTCTAAAGGAGATGGAAGCTCTTCCAAGGACGTATCTTCTTCACTTTTGATTTCTTCTTCAATTATGTCATTACATAGATCTACACATTCATTACAAATATATACACTCGGACCAGCAATAAGTTTTTTTACATCGTCTTGAGTCTTACCACAAAATGAACAACTTAATTTATCTGATGATGCCTTATTTACCATTCTTTGAATCTCTTTGTTCTAATATATTATCTACTATGCCATATTTAACAGCTGCAGGTGCATCTAAGAAGTTATCTCTATCTGTGTCTTTTTCTATTTTCTTTATTGATTGACCTGTATGCTTTGCAAGTATGTCGTTAACAACTTTTTTCATGTGTAAAATTTCTTTTGCATGAATTTCAAAATCAGATGCCTGTCCTTGAAAACCACCTAATGGTTGATGAATCATAATTCTTGAATTTGGCAAAGCATATCTTTTTCCCTTATCTCCTCCAGCAAGAAGGATCGCACCCATACTTGCAGCCTGGCCAATACATAAAGTTGAAATTGAAGGCGCAACAAATTGCATAGTGTCATATATTGCTAAACCTGATGAAATACTGCCTCCAGGTGAATTTATATAAATTGATATATCTTTCTCTGGATTTTCAGACTCTAAAAACAATAACTGAGCAACTACTAAGTTTGACATATAGTCATCAACTGGGCCTGATAAAAAAATAACTCGCTCTTTAAGCAGTCTGGAATATATATCAAACGACCTTTCACCTCGAGGAGTTTGCTCGATTACCATTGGTATTAATGCTGATTCTATTTCATTCATATACATCTATTTATTTGCTAGTTCTGAAAATTCTATCACCTTA
>Ga0213865_10001335_pt1 | contig 16119 bp, 6 predicted proteins | sample PICome_6_FD_160100 | JGI IMG/M metagenome (GOLD analysis project Ga0213865, IMG submission 160100) | Coastal seawater microbial communities near Pivers Island, North Carolina, United States - PICO282 | ecosystem: Environmental > Aquatic > Marine > Coastal | place: USA: North Carolina | collected...
CAGATAAACTTAGGCACATGATCTTCATATACACCAATAAATTGATCGTATTTTCCTTCAACCAATTCAATAGGTTTAATCGGAATAATTCTATCTGTTGCTCGTAACGTCATAATCAATCACTTTGTAGATTAATATTATACCATATTTAGAACGCTTTGATGATGTACTTTAACCTAAAGTACGGTTGCATCATTGGCATTTCTTCTGCTGCTTGCAATCTCATGGAAAGCGCAGAATCGAACTCAGATGCAGCAGCATCTGATAATGTGAAGTTACCAATGTTGAAGAAAACACCAAGATCATTTACAACATTCACAGTTTTGTTAATTGTAGTTCCTCTATTATTGTCATTTCCAAAACTTGTTCCAAATCTGGTGGAGAATGAGCCACCAGCGTCTTGAATGTTTACCAGTCCAGAACTTCCATATGTATTATCATTTCCATATGATGCATACTCAGTGCTATATCCCCAGTTCAAATAGTGAGCATGGGTCCTGAGAGCAGATCCAAACCTATCGTAAGTTAAAAGTCCAGCACTTGTTGAACCCATGAATCCAACGTCTTTGAATCCAGCATATGGGCTACCTTCTCTTGCGCCCGTTCCGCCCTGCTGAGCGTATCTAACTTCATGATAATGTGGAGGAGCAGACGGTGTGGAAAATGTACCAACTGGTCCAGCAGACCAACTAACATTGCCAGCAATAGTACTATTACAAATAGCAGTTACTTGTCCAAATCCAGAAGAAGAAAACGTACTAATATTAAACGTATCTGTTGCTCCACCACCAATAGTTGGTGGATTAGATGGTGTCGATGGGGTAATTTCTGATGATGGTGGTAATTGTCTAACTGTAGTGATGCTATAAACTCCACCTTCAGATCCTGCTTCAGTTGGAGATGCTTGAGATGTGCTATTGCCAGGAGGAATAGTTGGTGTTAATGACACACCACCAGGAGTATTTCCATTAACTGGACCAGTTCCCATTAACTTTCTACTTCTATAATCGGGCAGATAAAAAGTGTTTGCCGTCTCACCATAAGCGCCTCCAATTACTTGATACAATGCTCTATAATCATTTTTATTAACTTCTCTACCATCACAAGGCAACCATCCAGGGAATCTATCTCCAAGTTCCCAGTTATTAGATTCAGTGGTTGTATTTGCAGATGAGGACCAGTTGGGGGATTTTGGTACGCTAATAATTGTGCCAACACTGACACCAACCCTTGATTGAATTTTAGAGTAATTTGCTGGCATGTCAGTACTTGATTAAGTATTCTACTAAGATATATCTAGGCACTAGATCATCCATTTTAAATGTGTTTTGTTCAACTAAATTTACTTCACTGACAACATTAAATCCATCTGCAACAAAAGCAGTAATAGATGAATTTGTGCTTCTAGATGGAAAAGTTCTATCAATTGTATGTAAATGCGTGGCGTTTTCAGTCTCCCCAGCGACTTGACTAACTTGTCCGACAATACCGACACTGTTAATGGATGTTAAAAATGGCGAGGGATCAATACCACCAACAGACATATTAAGTGATTCGTTTTCACTATTTGAATATGCATAAACTGGAAGATTGCTATAGTGTCCATGCATCAAATATGAAGAATCATTGACATTAACTTCATCAGTAACAACACCCAATGTAGTTCCAAAATTTTGATTGCCAAGAAAATTAATTGGTTGGTTAGGAATAGAAAATTCACCAGTATATGGCATATTAATTTGATTTCCTAAATTTAAAGTAAGATCAACACCAATACCAACTTTTTGAGTTACAACATCATTTGGAGATAAAATTGTGTCTCCAGTGTATACACCAGAAGAAGAGTTTGCCTGAATAAATTTGGACCCAAGATCTGGTAACTGAAATTGTCCACCAGAGGTGTTCAATGCCACGTCTTCTTCTAGAGTTATGCTTTCTTTTCTGAATTTAGAATTGGAACCAACACCTAAAATTTGCTTTAAATTAGGGTAATCGACACCATTTCTAATGGATCCATCACAACGCAAAAATCCAGCAGGAATTCTTTGTTTGAAATCATTGCCAGTAGGATCATTTCCAGTCAACGTTCTAGCAAAAGCAATAATTGTTCCTGGGAAAACTCCATATTTTCCTCGTTCAAACGTATAATTAGTTGCCATGTTAGTAAGCCCTTATGATGTGCAAAACGCTGAGTTGCGGGGTCTGAGTATTAGCGCGAATAGTTCCAATTCCAGTGTTTTGTGAATTAACTGGAACAACATTTCCCCTACCAACATCATTAACAACAATTGTTGCTGGTAAATTCATACTACCTTTTGTAATTTCATAGAACATTGCTGGATGAAGGTGTGCATCCATTGTGTCCGTTCCAGCATTTACAAAGTTTGCAAATGGTGTTTGAGTGTCAACAGCAGCAAAAGACCAGTTACCAGAAATGTCGGAAATAGTCTGCATACTTCCCGAATCAACATAGTTGTAGTTAGTTGATTGGTTTTGTCCTGGATTTCTTCTTGTTGCCCAACCAGCTGGACTACCATAGTTTCCACTTCTTGTAATATATTGACCAGAAACTGGGTTTCCATCAAACACACCAATACGTTGTCTTTCATCAGCTGGATTATTTGCCTCCATTCTATTAAACTGCTGGTTGTTGCAATCATCGGGACAGAATAAAATACAGTTTGAATTTCCGTCATTCTGGCAAGCCTCTGCCCATTGATTGGGAGCAGAAACAACAGTAAATGATCCACCATGACTATGACTTGGATAGTGATGGTCTCCCATTGCTCTACCAGCAGTAGATAATCCATCAAAATATATTGGATCGTTTAAACTGATCTCTTCAATAAAACCAAGCATGTTATTTACTGTGGTATTGAAGAATGCAAACAAGTCTATATTAGATGTTCTAGACAAGTTAGTTTCATTTGCTCCATCAGTATTGTCATTGATTAAATTTTTAAATGTATCTTCCATGTCAATGTTCCCACTTCCATATGTGGAAGCATTGTCATGAGCTGTGTGATAATCAACAAGGGATTTTCCTTGAATGCTAGGGACTCTAAAATCAACATTCAAAGTACCGCCATACTTATTGCCAACAACTTCATATAACAAAGGATAATCAGTTACATTGAGTGTTTGTCCATTGCAAATTTCCCATCCTTTTGGAATAGCAGTAATATCTCCTGTCCAGGGGACAATCGTACCAATCGCTGTCCCCTTTAAAGATTTTAAAAAATTATAGTTAACTGCCATCTATTATACCTCTACAAGTCTCCAACCTTGGTCTGCAGATCCAATGCTAACTCCAGCGGCATCAGTTGAACCAACATAAACAAGTCCAAGTCCAACGTTTGGTGTATTAACGATTAGTTCACCACCATTATGAGCAACACCAAGACCACCTAAGTTAGTTCCAGTTGCATCACCCTGAATGTTAACACCAGAAGGAGCACGAACGATTAACTGACAATTATAAGACAGGTTACCTGCGATGTCAATTAGTCTGATCATATCACCAGTTTGTGCTGCAGGCAACTTAACAACTAGAACAATTCCAGTTCCTGCTGCTTTTACAAAGTAATTTGTATTGGCAGCAAGAGTTGGGGCAGAAGCATCATCATTAGATGGAGTATCGATAATCAACCACTTTCTAGCACCAGTGTTAGTGATGTAGTTAGTGATGCCACCAATATTTATCTGACCGTTGATAGTCAAGTTATTTACAGTAGTGTCACCATTTGTTCCGACTTGGAATACTGGGTTACCAGTGAAGTTAATGCCAGTAGAACCACTGTAGATCCTTAACTGACCGTCCATGTCTAGACCGCCAGCAATATCTAGATCACCAGAGGATTGAACAAGTCTTAATCTACCGTTATCAAGTGAAGTGTCCTGTGCGTGAGTATTAGTAATCCAGAAGTCACCAGTGAAAGCAGCAGTACCATCAGAACGTAAAGTTGCTGCTGGATTTGCAGCAGTTCCATCACCGATTAGATTGATTCTACCATCACGATCGATTGTTAGTCTTTCAGTACCGTTGGTGTCACGCTCGATAACAAATCTGTTGTCAGTTGTTGTAAGTTGAATCTGGAAGTCTTCAGTTCCAGTTCCAGTTGGAGGAGCGACTAACGTACTTGTCAGATCTCCAGTTACACTGTCAACATTAAATCTATCGCTGCCAGCACCATCGTTGATTCTGAATCTTTCAGATGAAGCATTGACAATAGCGGTGATTCTTACAAATTCACCAGATGGGCAAGTATTGCCAGCACTGAGTCTTAGGTAATCATTTGGTTTGAATGTTCCACCAAACTCACCAAGTTCAATCTGAGTAGCACTTGCATCAAGTGTAATATCAGATGGTCCATTGTCTCCTTCACGAATAAATGTTGCATCCTGAGTGAAGATTAGTTTTGCAACGAATGCATTATCAGCATGTGTTGCGGGAGTAGTACAATCAACACCACGCTCAACAACTACAGTTCTATTTGCAACACTTGGAGGATTAGCGACTCTGATGATTTCATTGTCGATAAGTAGAAGATCACCAACGGTTATACTATCTACACTGTTTAGAGGTAGAAGTGTAGTAGAAGCGGTAATAATTGTGCCACTTCCACCCTGACCAGATGCGTCAACTCTTACACCATCAAGTACAATACGTGCATCTGTTGGTGTTCCAGTGATTGTAACAGGTGTTGTACTTGCAGCAGCTGCTACTATTTGGAAAGTCTGTCCGCTTACATTATAAGCATAGTATAGAGTACCAACAGTTACTCCAGAAAGTCCTGTGATATCAGTAAATCTTACAACATCACCATCATTGAAGTAATTTGCAGGTCCAAGTACATCATCAACAACAAGAGTATTGTTAGAAACAGCGACTGTGGTGAATCTAATAACACCAGTATACTGAGAGACGTACTCATAGTAGTCTACGTTTAGACTGTTTAGATCACCGATGTTGTGCTCAATAGCAGTTGTACCAAGTACACCACGAGAAACTTGTACAGCACCGTTGTTATTACCACCGTTCTGTACTACATCACCCTCAAGCGTAGTGTCTCCAAGAACTCTTAGAGCATTGTTGATTTGAGTTTGACCAGCGATTGCACCCATGTTAAGTGCAACTGCCTTAGTAGCAAAGTTAATTTCAGCACCAGCACCGTTTCTAGTGAACAATTCAATTGTTCTAGCGTTGGATTGTAGTTCTACAATGGCATTCTCGTTACCAGTTGTGCTAGTCAATCCATTGTTGATCTCAAGAATTGAGGACTTAAGTATTGTCTGGAAGCTCTCAACAGTTAGTCTAGACTCTGCAGCGTTAGCAAATGCACCACCGATAGTGATTAGAGACTTGTAAGTATTGGTTGTATTTGCGACTGTGCCGAGATTAATTACAGAATCTTGTGATCCAGTGTGAATATTGAGTTCTGTTGCTGTTGCAGCAGTTCCAAGATTTACTGTTTGATCTGCGGTGCTGGTTCCAATGTCGATTGTTTGAGCACCAGTGGCGTCGTCAAACATATTGACAGTAGTTGCATCATTAGCGAAGTTTAGAGTTGTGACTGTTGCTTCTAGAAGATTAAACGTGGTCTGAGTTGTTGTCAGATCACCACCATTTACAGCAAGGTCAGTCTCAACACGTAGATCACCGCTGATGAATGTGTTGCCATCAACTGCAAGTGCCTGGTTGAACAGTCCACCATTAGAAGATCCATTTAACTGGAGATTTGTTACATTAATACCAACTCTACCACCATTTGTAGTAGAAACTCTGAATGTTGCCTCATTGTCTGGAGACGCGCTGTTTCCACCAACTAATAGTGCATTATCTTGTGCAACTTCAGTTCTGTTAGCGAACAGTGCATGATCTAGATAGTTGCTGATTGTCTTACCACTGATAAATGTAGTACCAACAACGTCAAGGTTAGCACGAGCATCAGTATTTCCATCAACAAATGCTGTCTCATATGCACTATGCTGCGAACGAGCAACTGTGTTGATACCTAACTTGTAATCACCAATAACTTCTGTTGTTGTTCTGAGTGCTTCACCACCAAGTACACCAACTTCTTTCCAAGTTGCGTTTGAGAACTCCATTGTAGGAGTAACTGAAACGTTGTTGTTTCCGAGTACAGCGGGATCAATTAATACTGACCACGATGGATTTGAAACTGTTTGCTGGACATTTTGAGCATCGTTGTAAACAATGCTTGCTAGAGTTTCAGAGATCTGAATGTGGCAGTATGACTTAGAGAGATCGAATTGATCATTAGTTGGAGATACGATAGCAAAAGTTCCTTCAACAACAAGTGATGGATAGAAATTGCGAATTCTAATGCTAGAAGTCTCGTTGATTCCAAGCAGCTGGTTTGTTTGCTGAACACCGTTGACGTTTGCCCAATTGATCTTAACATACAATCCACCAAACTGAAGTGAATTGATGTTAGTATCAGCGATTGAAACAAAGTAGTTAGAGAAGACCCAACCAAGTGAACCAGAACGCTGTACAGATTCACCCTTGAGTAGCATATCGCCACCCTGAGGTAGAACACCATTTACACCAGAACCGTAGAACACACGCTGGTCAGCATCAATTGCTGTTCCGCCTGGTTGACCATACAATCCAGACTGATTGGGAGTAATATTGCTTGGTGTTACTCCAACTGTATGTGTCTGAATCTTATAGTCTTGACCATTTCTGCGTGGATTAAACTGGAATACAGCAGCTCTCAGATAGTTCTTACCAATGCAAATGTCACCAGATTGACGAGGATTGAATGAAGATCTATCTAGTAATGGGTCATTAAATCCTCCATCTGGATCTTGGTTATTAACACGAGATCTTACAACGATTGGACAATCCTGAAGTGTTAGATCATCGTTAGCAACGTTGATCAGAACAGGTGAGTTGAATGCACTGACCTTATCACCATCTCCACCATTAACCGTGATGTTCTGGTTGAATGTAACTGGAACATCGAAGGTGGTAACGAGTGAACCGATATCATCCTCATCATCGTCAGAATCTAGTAGTGCTGCCTTCTCTAGGAACTCTTCCTCACCAGTGATAGCATTGATCTTACGGTTACCAATGTATAGTTCACCGTTAGAGTTAATACCAGTGTAGAAGACGATACCAGCGTCTTGGCGCTTCGCTTGAGCGTAGTAGTCCTGAGTATCAGTTAGGACAATCTCCTGACGCGCAGGGAGACCAGTAGAGTAGTTGCCAGGACCGAAACCAAGGTATTCAAACGTGTGGTTACCAGCACGAGCAATAGATGGTCTACGGAGTTCAACATAGAACTTCTGTTGTGATGCAACCCTGTTATCACCAGATAGAGGAATAATTCTATCTTCAGCACCAGCAGAAGCATTACCTTCTTGTGCAATAATAGCATTGTCTCCAGTGTAGGTATTATCAACAAATGCTGGTGTTTCCGTTAGGTCTGCAATCATCTCTCTTGTGACAGATGACTTAGAATCGTTAGTTGTAACTAGACCATGGATGTAGTTATCAGCAGCAGAATATGTTTGGGGTGGATCAATTAAAGTATTTGCAATTGCAACTTCTTGTGATGTAGTACCATTGTACTTAAACCAGAATGGATCGTTCTTATAGTTCTGTGGATATAGGAACGAGATTGGCTGAGAGAACTTGAAGTTACGGAAGTTTCCTTGGTTACCAGCACCCTGAGGATATGGTGAAATATTACCACGGAGAAGGGTTAGATAGTAAACACCATCTTGCTGTCCAGAAATACGACGCTGTAGTTCATCAATATCGAAGATGTAGAATGTATCTTCGATTTCACCAAGATCTTCTACCTTATCGATGTAGTAGAGGTTATCAGAACCATCTTCCTTGATTGTATCACCAGGAGTTAGAGTGTATACTGGTGCGCGGTTTTGGCGGTAATAATACTGGGAATAATTTTTCTCAATTAGACGCTTCAGAGGTAGGGATTTGCCCATATCTGGATCATCTAATAGATCAGCATAAACACTACCCTGAGTGAATCTAGTATTAGTAAATGCGCTATACACTAGGTTGCCATCAATACCATCTCCCTTGAGAATAAGGTAGTGATCAGATCCAACGTTGAAGTATGCTTGAATCCAAGCAGATCCAGAACTGTTGCCAGACCAAACAATAGCATTATTTGTCACTTTCTGGGTAGAATCTGTATTGAATAGTCCACCCTGAGGAGCACTAATCTTAACTGTTCTAAAGACTTCGTTACTAATTGCAGCGATGCTTGGATCTGGTTGGAAATCAAAACCAACGAGTTCTAAGTATGTTTGACCTTCAATGTCAACTAACTTACCAGATTGAACAGTAAATTGAACCTTACCTTGTCTGGTAACTAGTTTTCTTGCATACTCAATACCAGAACCAGATAGATCTAGTTTATATGGATCATATGCATTTGCATCGTCACCAATAGTGTTGATAATCTGTTGATTTGTCCAACCAATTCTTTCTGGGGAATTATTCTTGTTCTCGAAGAATGCATCAGTCTTGGTTGTACCAGGAGCTGGTTTTAGTAGAATTCTCTGTGGTCTTAACTTACGGAGACCGTCAGTTCTTGTCTTGAGTACAAATCCATTGATAGGATCTCTGACTCCCTCAAGATACTTAGGAATAGTATAACGAACACGATAGATTCTGTCCTTAGGATCTCTTGCATCAATCTGACGGAAGTAGAAGGAGTCGTCAGTCTTAGGTGGTGGTGATGTTAGGAAGTCAGACTCCTGGAATCTCCAAAGGATGCTCTGCTGTCTTACAGATAGAGCATTGTTGCTGCTTGAGGTATCCTTAACTCTGATATACCATCTACCAGTTGTGCTATTCGAATAAGCTGTGCCTCTTGGATCGAATGCAAGTGGCGAGTTCTTCTTCGAAGCATAAATGATGAATTCATTTGTGTAACCAGAAACGAAGTTAATTCTATTAACATCGTTCTTAGCGTCAGCAAGAGTCTTATAAACACAAAGAACTTTATTTGGGAAGATAGGATTAAAAACGTATCTTACATAGAATTCAAACTCTGGGTTGATTCTACCTAGAGAATCTGCGACTCCAACAGTAGAATCACCGCCATTGTTCGTAGCATTATCTGTATTGTAAGTAGCAGATAGAAGAGGAAGTGGAGTTGAAGCATCCTTTGCTCTAAAGAATACTCTTTGTGGAGTTACATTATCATAAGGAACGTCGAAGATGTGTCCAATATTAGTCTTAATTCCACCATTTACATTAGGATCTAGTGTACACTTGTAAGTGTGTAGATCATATCTCTCATCGAGAGTGAATTGGAGAATATCAATCTCAACATCTGGATCAATAGAATCAGATTCTGCAGAGAAAATGTAGATACCAGCAGCAGCATTTTCTTTGCTTTCTGCAAGCATGAGTTTGTTGGTAGATCCATTACCACTAAATTCAGTTGCTCCAGAGTAATTAAATGGCTCTGTTCTGCGACCAGGAGCGATTACATAATAAGTTCTGTTAGTTTCAAATCCATTAGGTAGTCTGATCAAACGCTTATCTACGTCAACATACTTGCCAGTTCCAACATCAAATCTTGGACGTGGAACAAGTCTTACTGGAGTTCCAGTTTCAAATTGGTGTGGATCTGTAGAAGATAGACCAGTGATATCAATAGTCCAAAGAGTTGCTCTAGATGAGAAATCAGAAGACTGGTTTGTTGGTTCCTGTCTCTGTACAGAATTTAGACCATTGTTGATGATGAAAATAATGTTATCGACGAGTGTATCGATAGCAGATGCAACACCAGCACATTCTGGATAACCAGCACCAGTTGTGAGGATGCTAGGATCTACAGATGGGTCCGAATCTGCCCACTGTCCCTTCTCTAGAGTGAAGTAAAGACTTGCATTTGTATTTGTTCCCTGAGCAGTTTGTACCTGACCAGTTGTTAGTCTGCTGTTCTCAATTCCAAGTTCAATTTGATCAGTGCCGATCAACTGCTTGATGTATGTTCCAGAAGGAATGTTGGTTGTAATTGGAGTTGATCCTGCGGTCAGTTGACCATTTGAAACTCCACCCTGTTGGAATGCAGAAGGCGCATATTCCTCGACCTTCATGCCAATTGTTAGTCCAATGTTGCTGCCAACATTTACAATAGCAGAACCAGCAGTAATATTACAACTATTAATCTGAGTTGTATGATTACGCATTGCTGAGACAGCAAGGTTCTTCACATAACGCCATGCATCTAGAGTTTCATTCTTCTCGGCATCAATGTAAGTTAGGTTGTTACCAACGTAGTATGCTTCACCAGCCTGTACAGAGTTGATGTTGCCACCGAACTTAAGGTCATTGACAACTGCATCAACAATATATCCAACGTCACGATAGCACTTAGATGCTTGTGCATTGACAATAAAGTCTCCCTCGTTCACAGGTGGCAGACCAGTCAGTGATCCAGCAGTAATAGCGTCCGTTAGGATATCAGTTAGAGTATCGATTGTAGTTCTTACATTAGCACAATCCCAGTAACCGTTGTTAATTGCGGGTAGATCATTAAGATTTCCAGCATACAGACTTTGTATAATAGTCTGCATGAGGTTATCAATTGTGCTGAGAACATCAGAACAGTTGCCAGCAACATATGAAGTTGGTTGTGCAGGTTCGGTTCTAGCAATTCCATTGAGATTACCGACTCCAGCATCAGTTCCAATTGCCTGAATAACAATACCAAATAGAGTATCGAGAGCAGTTGCAACCGAGGCACATGTTGGGTTATTAGGGTCAATTAGAGTTGTTGGGTCTCCTGTCTGCAACTCATCACCAGTTGGAACCCAATTTGTTGGCGTAACTGTGTTGTTACGCATAACATCAATGGCGATATCTCTTGCCTCTTGGAATACTCTAGAAGCTTCATCACGCTCAGCATCGATGAAAGTTTGTACTGCCTGACCATTAAGAGTGTTGGTTACGTAGACATTAGCAGCATCAAATGTCTTGTGGTTTCCACCAAACTTAAGGTTGTAGATAATTTCATCAATGACATCATAAACGTCATCTAAACAATCTTCCCTAGTATTTCCTGTCTGTGGTGAATAAGTAGGATATGCGACAAGCATACGCTCATATGCTTCTCTTGCAATAAATTTCTTATTTTTTCTAATGGTATCATAAGCATTAGCAAAAGTATCTCCAACAACTGGAGGATCACCAGTGTTATCAAGAGTGATTGTATTATCAGTTACAGCTAACTGGTTGTTGATGGCAAGGTTGATCTGATCCTGAACCTTATAGAGACCGATAATAGTTTCGTTTACTTCGCCCTGTACACCATTGGTTAGTAGATTGTTGCCATTAAAGTATTCTTTGGTAGCAGCAATAGTGTACTCGTTACCACCAAACCAAAGATCTTGTGCAACAGCGTCGATAATCAATCCTAGGTCACGCTCACACTTAGTAGTCGTACCACCAGGGAATACAAATGATGGATTGTAAGTCTGAATTGCTGCAATAGCAGTGCTGATGATACTAGACTTGTTTGCAATAATAAGATTTCTAGCATCTTTGTTACGTCCAGCAGGGTCAACAACATTTGCTGGATCAACAGTTACAGTACCATCTGTAATCAGTAGAAGGTTTGCAATTGCTTGCTTACAGAGATCACGGGCTCTATTGAAAGCAAATACACCAAATCTCTCTTCACCTAGAAGACCATTCTGTAGTGGTGTTCCATCGGGGTTGAAGTATGCTCTAGTTGCCTCAATGATGTTTGCGTTACCACCATCTCTGAGGTCTTCAGCAATAGCGTCAACAACATATCCGATGTCACGCTTACAAGTTGCTTCGCTATAATTAGGAACAGAAGCAAGTTCATTTGATCCAGCAGGACCAAATGCAGCATACATTGAATCGTATGCGTCATTAACAATCTGACTACGGTTAGATAGAATTAGATTGCGAGCATCAAAGTATCTGTTAGCAGCAGGATCTAGACCTGGGTTGACATATGAAATTGACTGAAGTGCTGGGTACTTCTCAAGAACATATCCAAAGACTTCCTCCTGAATGAAAGTCTTGTTGGAAGTGATCATATTAGCAGCATCTTGCTTCAAGTGGAAGTCAGGATCTGCTACAGGTGTTGATGATGGACTTAGAATTGATGGTTTAGCAAGATACTTTCTGTAACCAGAAATTACTAGTTCTGATTCATACTCACCGTCATCACCTTGATACGCTGTCTCAAGTTTTGTATAGATCTTCTCGTTCTGTCTGGCACCGAGTCTGTATCCTTCGATAGAAACAGCAGGACGCTTTGCAGGATCAAGTGCATCATCCTGAGAATCAAGATAAAGTCTGCTATCGTTTCTAGTTCTTACACCAGAGATTGGTAATTGCTGTACACCCTCAACACCATTGATCGATGCAGGTACGTTGAATGGATAGTAGTTGATCTTCTGATCAGTCGTCTCAATAATCTTAGGTGGAATGATTGCATCAATGTAACCACCCTTGTCACTGTTAAAGGAGAATCCTTTGTGACCAATAGCATGAAGTGAAGTATTACCGAAGTTTGAGTTAGAGTTGGTGATGGACATGTCACCACCTGACTCCATCAGGAAGTGATCAGCGAAACCAACAGCGAAGATCGAAACGTTCTGGATGAATGCATCTTCTGATGCACGAACGTGGAAGTTACGCCACTCATCCTTCCAGTATGAATCGCCCTTGGTGTGGTAAGGGATGCTATCGAAAGCATCAGTTAGGTTTGCTTGGTTCCAAGTGTTGGTAAACTCGTCGTAACGGATGAATGCTCTATCGTCTTTCTGTAGAGAAACACCCGTGTACTGAGCGATAACCATTGACTTAAAGCCTGTCGCCTTAAGACCATTTGCCCAGATACCACAAATACCCCAGGTAGAACGAATGGAGCAGTTGAAGACATAAGGAGATGCAGACTCAACAGAGTCAACCTCAGCAAGAGTCTGTGCGTTCTGTCCCAATGGAGGACTGGAAGTAGCTGTGAGAATATCACCAGAGACAATACCAGTTCCAATCGAGTTTACAGTTTGTGGAACAAGGTATACAAACTTACGTGGATCATTCTGGTCGATAGAATCGATCTGGAATGTACCCTCAAGGATATCATCAATGTTTGTGTTGGTTACAGCAACAAACTGACCTTGGAAGTAACCGTGGTCAATCTTGGTTGTTACTTCAACACGAGTTGTAGAACCAGGAAGAGAAGAGAAGCCAGGTGAAGTGCTGTCATCAAGTTTGATGCTCTCGATCAGTCTGGAGTCAGATAGAGGACCAACAATTCTGTTTTCCTGTACTCTAGGTGCAAACTCTGGTTCGCCACTAGCGTTAATATCATCAATAGTTGGTTGGAACTCTCTGAATGCCTTAGCAATCTTTCTGTATAGAATCTGCAGTTCTTCTGCGTCTGCGTATTCGAATACAGTTAGTTTGTGGTGAGAGTAGTTAGGAGCAACCTTCTTAGTGAAGTCATACTTAGAGTAGTATACCTTACCAATAGCATCATTCGCATCGTAAAGAGGAGACAGTGAAGTTGTCTCGCCGTCCTTGATGGTGAACTGCCAGAAGTAACAACCACCAGTTACGTTGAAGATTGCAGAACGTGGTTCTCTAGAGTCAGCGGGGTCGGGAACATACAGAGGCTTGACCATCGTTCTACGAAGGTCATAACCAACAAGAGAAGTACCACGAGGGATGATAGCACCACCCTCAGTGTTGTTGAACTTATAAAGTACGTTATCAGGGTTGGATAGATCAAGGATTGAGTTATCAGTCCACTCATTAGTTGCCTGATCAAACCCAAATGGTGTAATACCACTGGTGTCAACTAGACCAGGGCGGTTATCAATAAAGTGCTCACCAGGCATAAGCATGATGGTGAACTGGTCAAATCTGTCGTTGTTTACGCCAGGTAGGTAGGAGTATCTTGCTACCTCAAGGAAAGCACGTTGAATGCTCTTGAAAGGTCTAACAGGTGAGTTACCCCTGTTATTCAGTTCATCTGATGCGTTAAAATCATCTGGTGAAACGTATAGATACTTACCTGTTTTACTGGTAATCAGGTTATCCAGTCTGGTTAGTGGCATAATTAATCTGACCCGTGATGTCTAAGATTTCTTCTCGATTTATTTATACGGGGGGACTGTACCTACTTCCAAGAACAAGCATTTTGGTGATTTCCCTGAAACAAAGATAGATGTATCCAAATTGTTCAGACCAGGGAACATCGCCTTCAAGATTCTTGAGAGATTCTATCAAAACATGCCCAGATAACACTTTTTTCTCCATCTTTAATAGGGGTAGATTTGTGAATAAAATAAGGTCCACATGGGAAGACCAACATACTATTTTTCTTTGGTTGGACAGTAAGTTTATCCATCGGAAATTTTGTTCCACCACCAGAGAAATTATCATTTAAATAGACAAGACCAGAAAGAATAAATCTTTTCTTTGGGTCAATATCAACATGTAATTTATATTCTTCATTATGGCTATAATGACGGAAATGATATTGCGATTCAAACCCTATTGTCCAAGATGCGTTTATAGTATATCGAAATAAAGCATTGTTGTCAATGTAATGGTTTTGAATTTTTTGATATAGTTTATGGATTGTCTGGTCTACATCCCATAGTTTTTTTCTAGACATTAAATTAGGGTGTAATCTACAAATCTGAGAAAGATTGTAACTATCATTCCTAACTGAAAATGTCTGCTCTCTTGTAGGAATAAGAGAATCGTTATGAAGATGAGTCATACATTCATCTAAGATGTAGTCACATACACCATCATCAAACACATTTAGATATTGCCAAATAAATTTTGTATGCTTGATAACTTCCATGATTCTCTTTGCATATGGGCAGGGAGGGATTTGAACCCCCGTAGGCAGAGCCAGTGGATTTACAGTCCACCTCCATTAACCACTCGGACACCTACCCGAACTCCACAACCTGGATTCGAACCAGGGACCAATCGATTAACAGTCGATGGCTCTACCGCTGAGCTATTGTGGAATATTCGCTATTCGCAAATAGCGAATGGAGAATAGGAGATTCGAACTCCTGACCTCCTGAATGCAAATCAGGCGCACTACCAACTGTGCTAATTCCCCAGATGGAGTAAGCCCAAGGTCGGACTTGAACCGACGACCTACGGTTTACAAAACCGTTGCTCTATCCAGCTGAGCTACTCAGGCATACGTTTGAATTGAAATGCTCCGTAATCAGAACCCCAAATTTTTTGGTGAGTCTCGGAATGCATACCACGATCAAGAACTTCGTAATCTGTCTGAGACAGTTTTATTTCATTCTGAACGTAAGTTTTAATTCCTTGACGATAAACCCAGCACTCGCATGTAGAGGTGCCACCCTCATACATGTCATGTCCTGTTTGTCTCATAATAATATCACAACCCTCTCGGTATGTCAAGATGTCATCTGTGATTTCTTCTAGATTCTGGCATCCAGTAAACTTAGATGCATTTTCAATTTCGTAATTCTTGAGACGGAACTGCCCCTTCTCAGCGACTACTTCAATAACAAATTGCCGATACGGTCTATTTAGTTGGTAATTATATGCTTGTTCGCCATAAATGCGATTATCGGAAATTTTCCGATGTTTTACCCAAATATGAGCATATCGAGTAGGATGACATTGTGCCTGAAATTTATTACTAAAGGTTCCTACTAGGAGATCAAGAAACTGGTTCATCTGGCAATACTTCAGGGTTAATTAAATCTAACTCAAATAGAACGGGGTGGCATTCTTCAGCAATCAAATAATCAGAATACTTGAAGATATCCTCAAGTGTATATTCTTGATTGAGTGCTGCTTCTGACAAGATCCACTTATCATGTTTTTCGTGGTCTTCCAGAATATCAAAAGCAAATGGTATGTTCTCAATATAATACATCAGCACAGGTTCATTGTCAACAAAGACATGCTTTCGAGTGATGGTGTACCTAAAAACTGCCATTACATTTGATTGTTTTGATTTCCTGTTACTATTTACACAGGAATACCCGTGGTCGGATTCGAACCGACACTGGAAGGATTTTAAGTCCTCTGTCTCTGCCGTTGGA
>Ga0213865_10001338_pt1 | contig 16115 bp, 12 predicted proteins | sample PICome_6_FD_160100 | JGI IMG/M metagenome (GOLD analysis project Ga0213865, IMG submission 160100) | Coastal seawater microbial communities near Pivers Island, North Carolina, United States - PICO282 | ecosystem: Environmental > Aquatic > Marine > Coastal | place: USA: North Carolina...
GATCGCTTTCAGAAGCGCAATCAGGGTGGTGGGGGTTGCTATGATGACTTGATTGGCCACTCCCAATTCAATCAAGTCAGGCGCCTGCTCCAGCGCAGCACTAAAAATGGACTCGCTGGGGATAAATAAGACTACAAATTCTGGACTGCTTTCAAATTGATTCCAATAGGCTTTGGTGGATAGTGCTTTGACATGTTCCCGCAGCTGGCGGGCATGCGCCTGCATCCGTTCACTTTGAATTGCGGCTTCGTTAGTTTGTAGGGCATCCAAATAGGCGGCCAGCGGCACTTTGGCATCGACCACAATCGAGCGCTCATTTGGCAAATGGATCACCATGTCCGGACGCTGGCGCATTCCATTGACATCCTCAACATTCGCTTGTTCCGAAAAGTCGCAGTAATTCAGCATGCCGGCCATTTCGACGCTGCGGCGTAATTGTAATTCGCCCCATTGACCGCGTACCTGGGGTGCGCGCAGGGCTTGCACCAGGCTGTGGGTTGATTGACTCAATTGTTGATGCGATTGCGCCAATTGCTGGAGTTGTTGGTTGAGGCTAGCGGTGCTGGCGGCGCGTTCTTGCTCGATTTTCGTCATGCGCTCGTTGAATTTATGCAGCGCCGTACCGACGGGTTCCATCGTCTCCTCAATATGCTTCTGTCCTTGACCCAATTGTTGCTGGGTTTGTACCTGCTGTTGGTTGAAGATTGTTTGCGCGAGTTTGAGGAAATCTTGGTTATTTTGTGCCAGCGCACTGGCGGAAAGTGCTTTAAAACTTTCGCTGAGTTGTGATTTTGCAGACTCCAGTAGACGCTCTTTTTCCTCCATAGCACTGTGTTCGGCTTCAGCCTGTGCTTGATAGCGGATGATTGCTTGTTGTGCTTGGGCCAGCTCGCTTTCTGTTGAGGACAGTCGGGCTTGCAAGTCTTCGCGTTCGGCTTCCAAGATCCGATTTTGCTGGCTTTGCAGCCGAGCAAATAAAAGGCTCCCGAAGGTGATGCCTCCGATGCAGACGAGTAGCCATTCCATACTAGCTAGCTGTAGTAGTGGGGGATCGCTGGCAATTGCATTCGTAAAAAAGGATTAAATATTTGATTTTCGCCCATGAGCGCATTCTGATGCCCCGCTGACCATGCCACATGCATTTTCCACAATCGCCTTTGAGCCCAAGCGCCCTGCTTGGCAGCTGCGTTGTGGGGCACTTCTGACGGCGGGCATGGTGTTCGTCTTGGCCTGTTTCGCCACATCGCCCCAATTGCACGCATGGTTACATGGCAGTGCGGACCCACAGCAGTGGGCCTGCTGTCAGGGGGTGGCTGCCTGTGGTAATGATGCCTCTACGGAGTCTTCCGAGCCATCACATAATTGTAGCTTTTTTGTACTGGAAACCCATTTTGCGGAGTCGGTTCACTGTCAGCTGATTCGCCAGTACCGGGCTCGGTTTTTAGCGCTGGTGGAAGTCCACACGGCGCCGTCTTTCGATGCTTGGATTGAGCGGCCACTAGCACGCGCACCACCCATAAAAAGTTAAGCTGTATCTGGATTGTCGGCCGTCCTATGGGACGACTTTCTTTGACCAACACTAACTTTTTATTGATTATGAAACGCACATTAACTCAGCGTGGCACACTATTGTTGGCCACTGCATTTATTCAAGCGTCAGCCTTTGCTCACGAAGAACCGGTTCAAAAGATTGAACCTTATGTCATTTCCGCGGGTCCAATGCCCCTACCGCTATCGGAATTTTCCAATCCGATTACAATTATCCTAATTACCGCAGTTGCGTAATCTTTTAATCGTGAAAGATCATTGCAAGTATCTGTTGTGTATGATGATCTATCGCCATGAATCCTCTTAACGAGCTTCACCCAATGGGTGAAGGTAAAATGGCCTTCGAAACTGCCGCAGGCCAAGTGTTTTTAGAAGCCAGTGATGAGGCCATGACACCTTTTGGTGGCTTTGTTCCACTGGCGGCATTTTTTGAAAAGTTAGGTTTACTCGACTCGATGGCTGCGCACTGTCCAGCAGTACGAACCAGTCCGAATGCCAGTGCGGTTCGCGATGTTTTAGCGAGCTTTATTCTGTCCTGCCTGAGTGATGGAAGCCGCTTCAATCACATCAATCGCTTACGAGAAGACCCGACCTTATGTGAGTTGTTTGGCCTGAAGAAAATTGTAGGCGATGATGCAGTGCGTCGCCTTTTTCGGCAAATAGGTACCGGAGGCGACTGGATCGCATCAGCGAGTCGCTTGCTTTGGCAGGCTGCTCCTGAGCGCTTCATCTTAGATTGGGATAGCACCGTCCAAACTCGCTACGGCCATCAAGAAGGCGCCTGTGTGGGCTATAATCCACAAAAACCTGGCCGTAAAAGTCATCACCCCTTGTTAGCTGTCATCGCCGATACGCGACTGTGTCCTTATTACAGGTGGCGCCCCGGTAATACGGGCTCCTCAACACAGTGGATTGAAGCAATGGAAGAATCCGTGCGTTGGATCGGTCGGCTACCATGGCTGAACCGCGGCGATGTGGGGTTTTGCTCGGAACAAACAATGGCATGGCATGAACAAGACAATAAGCCCCATTACTTGTTTAAGCTACGCCTAACGAAGAACCTGAAACGAGCAGTCGCTCGCCTAAAAGAAGAGGATTGGCAGGGCTGTCACAATTTTGGTATCCTACAGACTGCGGAGCTGAAGCTACAATTGAGTGGATGGAGCCATCCACGCAGAGTCGTGGTCGGACGCCGTCTCATGGGCCATACTGAAGGTGAGGACGATGGTGAATTTTGGAGCTATGCCAAATACGAATACGAAGCTTACGTCACCAGTCTAGATCGCGACTATGCTCAGAGTTGGCAGATTATCGAACTCTACCGCAAACGTGCAGACTGCGAGAACGTCTTTGATGAACTGAAGAATCAGTGGGGCTTTAACGGCTTTTGCAGCCGATATCGAGAGGTCACCGAAAATGCCGCTCGTCTACTGCTGGTTGCTTATAATACCTGGAATCTCTTCCTTCGTCTTCTGGAACCGAACAGACATGTCGAAGCAAAACATGGAAGACGCTGGTTCCTTTTTATCTCAGCACGTTTAGTCAAATCCCAGCGCCAGCGAACATGGAAAATGGCCATTTCTGGACACTGGCGGGCAGACCTCATGCAAGGATATCAAAGGGTTCTAGCATGGCTCAATCTAACTGCGCCGCAGTTGAAAAATATACAAGCGAACGCTCAACCAAAAACTGCAGAAAGCATCTCAATGTGAAAGCTAACTGCGGAATTTAGGTTTGATTGATAGTTTTTAATATTCATATGTGGTTAAATTAACATCAACGTATATTCGAATTTTTGCGGAGATATTCGTAAGGGAAAGGCATGGATGCTGGGGATCGTTATTGTGCTAATGAGTCTTTTGATTTTAATAAGTTCATCGTATAAACAACTCACCTTGCAGCGCGGGCAGCGCATTCTTAGCCTGCGGGTTGTAATTCAGATTCACACAGGTGTCGTAGCGTGCGGGTATGTTTTTAAACCGCCACACTGCCAGCTGCTTTTTCATAGTAGAAACGCGCTCCGGCATGGATGCGGATAAATCATTCTGCTCGCCGATATCCTTAGAGAGATCAAACAGACGCACGCTGCCGTCATGAGTGGCGATCAATTTGTAGTCACCCGCAATCAATACCGAATTGGGAGACAAAAACGGCGCGCGCCCACTCAAGCCATCCATTCGGTAATAGGGATCATGGATATAGATGGCACGCTCCGAAAAATCATCCGGCCGTTGTTCCAACAACGGCACAAGCGAATTTCCAGTCCATTGCTTTTGAATCGTCTCAGGCACCTGCTCTTTGGCCAGTGCAACCAGAGTCGGCGCAACATCCTCCAGCGAGACCGGCTTATCCACCCAATATCCATTTACTTGGCTGCCTGCTGAACTGACAATCATCGGCACTCGAATACCGCCCTCGAAGGTCTGCGCCTTCTGCCCACGCAGCGGCTTATTGCTCGTAATTTGAACGCCCTTCTTAACCGCCTGACCACCATTATCGGAGGTAAACAAAATGATGGTATCATCCGCGATTCCAAGCTGCTTCAGAGCCGCACAAATTGCCCCGACCGAATCGTCGAGTGCTCTAATCATACCGGCATAGGTCGGGTTATGGTGGCCGTTCCAACCACGGGTATCCTTGTTAGAAAAATAAGCAACATCCTTCGGTTTGGCCTGCAATGGATCATGCACTGCGAAATGCGCTAGGTAGAGCAGGAAAGGTGTCTTTGGTTGCTCGTCAACATGGTCTTGAATCCAATCGACGCTCAATGCTGTCAGGTCATCGGTCAGATAATCTTTTTGCGTCGGCGGACCTGGCTGGTGCCAATTTTTGCGTATGCCTTTGTCGTACTTTGACCAGCCCTCGTCTTCATAGGCAATCGTCTCGAAACCGAAATCCTGAGGGCGGTGCCCCACTTCATTATTTGCCCCTAGGTGCCATTTACCCAGAAAGGCACTGCGATAGTCCGGTAGCATTTCCGCCAGCGAGTACACCTTCAGCCCCTTGCTGTCGGCCAGCCCATTTGGTAAAGCATGGTTTCCCGATCCTGTCTGCAGTGGAAAATGAGGCGGTGATCCAGGAAGACAATCGTGCGCCAGATACGCTCCCGGCGGCGTTTTTCCAACCAATGCATACGACCACTTCAGCGCACGCATGGCTGAAGCGTTATTAAAACCAAAGGTCGCTCCATTGCGTCCGGTAAGTATTGTGGCGCGCGACGGTGTGCACAGTGGCATGCTGTAGCAACGGGAGAAAGAAACCCCACCCCGCGCCAACGCATTCAGATGTGGTGTTTAATAAAACTGCTTTTCCGCCGGCGTTCCGGTCGCGTACTTCGCAGTCGGATTAATATCCATCCAGCCCAGGTCATCCGCCAGAATCACCACCATATTTGGCATTGCCGACTTCTGATTGCCGATTGCCGATTGAAATCCTGTGGCAACCAAACAAGGAACCAACCATTTGAAAACTGTATTCATTTTATTTTGCATTCAAACTCTCCTTGAGCTCCTGCCATTTTTTACGGTTCCACCGCTGCGGGGATTCTGTTTTGGCTGCATGCTGTGCAGCAAACCCGGAAAGCATGGAGACCCTCTCCGGATAACGATCTGCGACATTTTCCAGCTCAAGCGGATCGTCCTTCACTGAATAAAGTGCCACGCCGGCAGATTTTCCCTCCGGACTGTCACGATACAGGCCACGAGGAATTTTACCAGTAAAACGCAATACCCAATCATCGGTCACCACCGTCCACGATCCGGGCTCACGCGCGGCATTAGGCAAAGCCTGAAATCCTGTTTCTTTTAGAAAGCCCCAACCGCGCGATTCAAACCCCAACCAAGCCAAATATGTATGTGGCTCCTGCGCTTCACCTTGAATCAGCGGCAGCAATGAACGCCCGTCCAAGCCTGCTGGCACGGCAAGCCCTGCGGCATCCATTGCAGTCGGCATAATATCAAGCAGCGATACAAGCTCACGACACACTCGCCCTGCACGAATACGTGCAGGCCAACTGATGACCAGCGGCACACGAATGCCTCCCTGAGCGTACTGAGCTTTATGCCCTCTGTGTGGCGCATTGCCCGGTAGCGGGCTCTCAGTGCTGGCTGCCGCCCCATTATCCGAAGTGAAGACAATCAGCGTGTTTTTCAGCTGACCGTTTTCCTCAAGCGTTTCGGTAATACGACGAATCGATTCATCCACTGCAAAGATATGGCTATAGTAGTTTTTGATAATCGGCGTATTATCCTCGAAGCCTTGCAGATACGCTCCCGGCGGATTTGGAAACATCGGTCCATGCGTCGCATGTAGGTGCAGGTTGATAAAAAACGGCTTACCGCGTCTGTTGGCAGCATCCATAAAGTCCAGTGCCTTCTCAGTAAAGACCTCCGTATTATAGCCTTTCTGTTGCCCGGCAAACTCAAATCCGTCCCACACATTCCAGGCATCATAAAAAGGAGACTCGTGGCAATTGTAGCCATAGTAGGTTTCAAACCCATTGTTCAAAGGATTCAGTGCGGCTGGTACTGAACCGTAAAAACCAATATTATTCAGTTCCTGATATACAGCTGGATTCACTTTTTTGAGATCATACACATTCGTCTGAGCTGAAAGCCCATGTGTTTTAAGCACAGTAGTCGACAAGCTTTTATCCAGTGGCCCCAAATGCCATTTGCCAAAGTGGGCAGTGGCGTAGCCAGCCTCTTTAAAACGAGGCATCAGCAATTTACTAGGTGGCAATACTCCCTCACCTACATGCACATCATCATTATTATAAATACCGAAGCGGTTCGGGTGGATCGCCGTCGCCAGACCACATCTCGAAGGTCCACAGAGTGGACTCGCAGAAAATGCACGAGTAAAGAGCAAGCCCTCCTTAGATAGGCGACACATCGTCGGCATCGCTTTCTTCGCTGCCACTAAAGCCTCTTTCGGCGTATAGCTCCCATATTTCATACCTGCAACATATTCGACAAAGGCGGGATCCATCTCGCTTTCACTCAAGTCAGTCAACAAAGGAGCGAACTGACCAATGCCCAAATCATCCAACAGCACCACTAATACATTCGGTCTGTCTAGCGAATCCGCCTGCGCGAATATACTGAACAGGGTCATGCAAAACCCAACACTAATAACATTCAATGGCATAATTTTCATAATATTTAAGTTTTTAATTTGTTACGATACTTTGGCTAACCGCTTGGCCATCCACATACACTTGGATACGATCGCGGCCAATTTCCTTAAACACCACCTCGTAGGCACCGAACAAGAACTGCAACTCGTCTTCCTTCGGCAGTATCGGCTGCATCCATTCACTTACCGCAGGATCATCAAAGGAATCCACCACCAGCCAATTATCATTCGACTCAAACCCTGCCGGAGCCAGCGACTTCAAAAGCACCGCTTTGGCGCCAGTTCGCTCTAGATGTTTTTCGACGGTCTCAAAGGTTTCCGGCGTAATCTTGACTCCAGTAAGAAACAATAATTCAGCGCCGCGGAAATCAAAATTAGGATGCGTATTGCCTACCTGATGGTCAAACACCAGTGTCGGCGGAGCCGGACAGAAGACGCGCGGCCCAAGATCTTTTGCCGCATTATTGTGGAACGACAGGCCTTCCTTAGGAATCGTCCCCAGCGTCAGCTGATTCCAAATAGAAAACCAAGCTTCCGTCTCCGGAGTTGATGGCTCGATTTTGGAACCAAGTAAACGATCCCGAAGCCAGCTATTGCTCTGCCCCCAGCAGGAATCAGAAAAGCGCACAATGGCTACTTTGCAACGAGCATCACGCCAGGTATAGGGGATCGGATGCTGTGGGTGATAGTCTTGCGAATACCATTTAAATACTTTACCGTAAGGTGTTAGCTGATACTGCTCCGTACTCTCAAAGTAAACTAAGGAGCCGCGCATACCATCCGCATCGGGGTGACGATCTGACTCGCTTGGATTATTCCAATCGAAGTTCTCGACATAGAGACGACTCGCTCCCATCCAATGCGAAATGAGAAGAGAGCTGCGAAACTCATCCAGACTATGGCCAGGGTAGTTATTGTAGTACCACAAATCTGGCGTGACCCAAAAATCGCATCCAGTGCCTTCGTACTGCACGGCAGCCCCCAGCCCCATTGCCAGCGGCACGGGTGTCCAACTCTCCTTCATCAGCTTCGGCGCCAGTGTCCACCCTGCGCGCGCAAATAGATGATGCATGACTGGCCAGATCGTTTCCACAATACTTAACTGACCATAGCGATCATTACGCACTCGGGTTTCAATCAGTTTTTCGAGCGATAAATCATAAGCATCAAACAGCGAAAGCTCAACAGTATTCGCCCAAGCTGGCTTATCACCCAGCCCACCATCTTTCATGAACCTACTGTTAGAGAGCAACATGTGCTCCCATTCGTCGTAGCACAGCCCATGCATATTCGACGACTTTTGCAACTCACGCATAAGCTCCTCTGGCATTTTGAAATAGTGCTGCCCTGGCTCTGGCTCAAATAGATTCTGACCAGGAATATATTCAAAACTTTCCTCAAAGTTGGGATATTCTACATTCCAGATATAGTCGCGCCCCGTCCTTTCAAGCCAGCTCGCTAGCGTCTGAATATCCGCTACCGTATTCGAGTAATTCTCCTCATAGCTGCCACCCTCATGCAACCACAGGTAGTGATCCATTAAGAACTCTACGCCTAACTCATCTAGGGCTTCGGTGAATGCTGGCACCTCCCAGCCCATTGCTTTATAATCCTGATGACGGAACAGGTAAGCACCCGCAGTATCGACTCCGATACTTGGCAAGTAGCCGTCAACGCTCGCGCTCAGGCTAACACTAAGCAATAAAAACATAGAAACAGTTCGAATTATTTTCATGGTTAATAAAATGGATTTCTAAAAGTAGACTGCGCGGTACGCTACGAAACGCTTGTGATGAATAAGAGAATTGGGAGAATTGCTCGTAACTTTAACAGAGCGTTTGGCAAGCAAACGAGGTATATATAACAATCCATACACTACAATATCAGCGACGCATCGTCCCTAGACATTCAATCATAAAACCACAAAAATCAACCATCATCCCTTTATCTCAGATTATGCACTAAAATAGTATTGGTAGGTTAACTGCCTGATATGGCAAAAAATGGCAGCCATCAATGATCTTTTTTGAGGGCTTTCCATGGCTACAAGCCCGTTTTTGGAGCAAGCTATTAGGTTTATATGCTTACCGCAATCGCCCATACAGCCAAGAACAAAAAGTAAACAATCGAGGCAACTATGCTGTGCCTGCACATAACGCACACGTCTTTGAGTACATGGCAAGCGTTATGGCTGCAGGTCCAGATCCAGGTATTGGAATTAATCGCGCACGACTAGGGGGTATCAAAAGGCTAGCGACCAATGCAATTACAACTAAAACCTACGCCATCAGCTTCCTCAATTTCATTGTGACTAAATTTGTGGTGCAGGTCGCTTTGGCCCGCTAACTTATGTACCGAGCAATGTGGCAAGCCCAAACAAAAATGTCAGCACACTATATGCAAATGATGTAAAGTCCCTTGCAGATAAAATCCTATTGCATAGGAAGTTCGTACTTACCCATCCGGTACAAACAGCTTGGAAGCTCTATCAGGGCACAAGCATAGCATAACAAGCATCCTATCCCCTAGAGTTCAAGGTATTGCATTCTATGGACTCACCACAAGCTTATAAACTCAAACAACCTGAAAAATACATAAGTCAGCGCAACGACATCGAAATTAGCCAACCTTAGATGCCCCTAGGCAGAGACGACGAGAACACAAGACTAGCGACACAACTATCATAGCGATTAAGCCAGATTGCGTTGGTTCAGGCACCGTTTGAACCGAAAATTCAAAGTTGGCTATTTCTCCGGTCGCATCGCTCTCTTTCGTAAACCCGATATAATCAATCTTATCGTAATTTCCGCTGGCGGCCTTGGCTGCTGACACCCGAATTACACCATTCTCGTAGAACGCCATCGTCCATTTGCCAGAATCTGTATCGGTGGTATCCAGCACGATCTCGAGCTTTTGATAATCGGCGCCTGCCCCAGTAAATGTGGTTTCTTGACCATTCACATTGGAACCGGTGAAAGTTTCCACCCAACGCTTCTTTACGATGGCCGTGCCATAGCCGCTCGAATCATAGAACGCATGATCATTATTATGTTCAGCATACCCCAGCGAAATCCAATCACTCGTACTAGTTAGATCCACATCCGCGCTCAGGGTGTAAACATTGCCCTGTTCTATCTTTACCGGCAGCCAAATCCCAGAATTGGCACCTGCCGGTGAATCCACTACACTGCCATCTGCGCGGAAGCTGGAGCTGTTATCACCATTTTCGTTTTCCCAGGTGTAGGTGTTGTTATCAGTGGAAGTCAAAGTCACGTTACCTAAATGTTCGTCACTATTGCCATCAAAATTATATGTAATTTCATACAATATTGTGCCTTCGGCAATCGCGAAAAGTGGCGCCGATAAGCATGCTACAAAGATTAATTTAGTATATTTATTCATATTGGGGATATTCTGATCAGCACATTTTGTATGACAAAAACGTGCTCTCATGAAATGCTTGTTATAAATTTATAATTACATACTAACACTCGCCCCGTCCTCAAGAAACCAACCAAAATACCAAATAAATCAACCAAATGGTTCAAAAAATCGACAAAAAAGGCAATCATTAAACTTAGGTTAAAAAATGGATGAATGTAAGCCTTCATCCTATAGTGTAACCAAAAGTGAATAATCGAGCCAACAAGTTCTGCTATTTCACGTGACGCACACGTCTTCGGGTCCATGCCGAGAATAAAGCTGCAGATCAGATACGATGTGTAAAGTGTGCGACAGAAAGTATAGGACTCGTTAATCTTGTGTACAATCTATTCCGAATCAAGTAACTCGGAGACTCTATGATGACATGTGAGCACAATTTCTAAAAAAGACCCTTGAAACAACTCAAAGGGGTCTATGCCAACAACTCATTTCAGGGCACCTCTGAAAACCTACCAAGACCGAGACGAATACAATTTTGATTTTGAGCAAGGCGATTCTGTGCACAGGAGGGCTGGAAGCCCTTCGTGCGCAGATCAACGCAGCCAATAACCAAAAGTGTCTCGTTTTGAAAGACTTGCCGCTTGCTGTGCGCTGGCGGCGTTGCTCTCGCCAAGGCAGGGCTTCCAGCCCAACCGTTGGCGAGAGAGCCTTGCCTGCATCACAGCAAATCGGTAATCTCGGCACATGGGAGGTTTCCAGAGGTGCCCTTCAGTTCTAGGATCGAAAACAGAACGTAAAAGAATGCGGTAGTCGGTGATAGATTATCGCAATTAGCTTATTTTTAGATGCCCCCATATTAAGCTATCCGATGCTATTCAGGAGGCTGTTTTCAACGGTACCCTTATAGGAAAATAGAATGATTGCGTCGGATTGAATGAATCAACAAGCGCACGATGTTGCAGTATGAATCACTTCGCCTTTCTCAGTCCCAAAGCAACAAAGCTCGAGCCCTTCTAGGGACGGATTCGATTTCAATCGAATCTCCACATTAGTAGGGGCCCTCACCTCCACTTTTAGTTTTCGATTCACAATCTCCCACTTCACTTCGAGCGGTCCCAAGGCAGTCGCCACCACACCGTTCGCGCGGTTCAAACCATTTGGCATGGGACTAATTTCGAAGGCGCGCCCACCCGCAGCAGTCTGCCGTACGCCAAGAATAATACGATTCAGAAAGTAAATGGGTGAAGACGACCACGCGTGGCAATGACTACGAGTATCGTGCAATTGCTCCCAAACCGTCGTCGCCCCTTGGCGCAACATCTCATCGTAGTCGCGATAGATCGACTCGATAATGTTGCTCTGTAAGCCTTCCTTATCCAACATCTCGTAGAGATAAAGTAATGCAAACGGTGAACCAATCTCAACCATGTCTTGCGGCTTATTCAGCACATTGTTTAGCGCGGCAGCATGGTTCTCGGGCTCAATAATATCGTAAAGGATAGCGAGGAAGCTGGTGTGCTGGCAGGTAGATGGACTGATCGTACCGTCCGCATGGATCGCATCTGGGTAAGCCTGTTTTTTCGCATCCCACAACGCGTTCAGATTGCGCTTCAGTTTTGCCCGTAATGCCTGCAGTCCGTCGATCCACGTCACCTCTTCAAGCAGCTCGGCACATTTTAACGCGGCATCGATAGCACCAATGAAAAACATGGTGTTGTGTGTCACTGTTTCGTGGTCCTGGTCGGCACCGGTCCAGTCGAACATATTCCAGTAGTTTCCAGACAGGAGTCCATGCGCATCGAGCATGGCTTCAGCACCCTGAATATTTTGTAATACGGCGGGAAAAATCGCTTCTACATAGGCGACATCGCCCGAGTAAAAATAGTACTCCCACACCGCAATCCCCCATAGGAAACTCCATGCCGGCAGGATTGACTGCCAATTCGTCGGCACTTGCGAGCCGACGATTGGATAGTGCTCCAGCGACTGGGCGGCTATCGTCAAGCCGTTGCGCACAATATCCGTGGCACCGAAGGCGTCGTAAGCAAACAAGGCCTCATTGCGTGCGTCACCAACCCAGAATGTTTGCTCATACAGCGGGCAATCGGTGAACGTGTCTTCCATGCACAGCTTAAGAGTACGCGCCGAGATCTCCCAGATTTTGTTAAGCCGAGGATCGCTACAGTTAAAGCGCCCGATGGCTTGCACTGGATAGGTCGATTCGATGAGCCCGATATGGCGTATCCGCACGGCGGATACTTGATTACGCAGCGTGATAAATAGATAGCGCCCCGAACGGCGCTTCAACGAGACAAAGCGATTCGCCCCCTGCTTCGTAATATAGCGCATGGAATTACGGTAGTAGTCGGTATGCTGCGGACGGCAATTTTCGAATACGTTTTCCACTCCAGCTATATCGATGCAAACGCCCGCGTCGGCCATTAAATCGAGCTGCCAATAGCCGCAGTTCTGTTCGCCCAAATCATAGCACAGTTCCACATCACCGCTGGACGTCGGCGCAACCAGCGTCAAGTCGGCATCGTCACTCATTAGCGCCGATGGATTCTGTACGAGCGCTTCAGCACCAGCCACGACCTTCCGACAACGAAACTTCCAGTGCGGGTCCTGCGAGAACATCTGCGTCGAAGACAAATTGCTCGAGCGCTCACCCAACTCAGCCATAAAAGATGCCTGATCCCCACAGCTCTGATGCAACTGCTTTGTCCGCCGAGCCCAAGCTTTGACGGCTTGCTCTACTTCGGGATCTGGAATCGTGAAGTACGCCATGTCGTCCTGTGCATAGCTCATTTCATGAAATGGGATAAAGCACCACGCATTTTCGTGAGCTGGCTCAAGCGGGTTTTCCAGAGTGAATGCATGCACGTCCGGCTGCACAATGCGCAGGATCTTTTCCTTGCCGTGATGATCGTTTTTGCCGTCGCTCAACGCGAGGACTAGATGCTTGCCCCTTGCGAGGCTGTAGTACCCAGATGCATTGCTTTTGCCATTGACTGAGACCGTAAAGCCTGTGCCCAACTCTGCCATACCACCCTCGGTTTCGATCAGCACTGTCGCCTGCTCTTTTAAGTTAAGCACAGTGGCCATTCCACAATGCATACTGGTCCGTTTGTTGGCTTCGATCAGATTCGGGTGCATGAGCCGCGTAGCCGGCAGGGTGAACTGCACACCCTCAGTCCGCACGACTTTAGCCGAACGAAAGTCTTGTAAGTCAAAAGCTTTGCGGCTCAATAAAGCCACTCCGCGCGGGTTCAAGCCCTGCCATGGTGCATTTTCAATCTCGTAGAGCTCCTCGGCTTGCGAAAATTCCAGCGTCCCCTCCATCCGCGCATCATAAATCTCATAGCCTTCCATATTCAGGCTAATTTTAGCTGTATCGGACTGCCAGGTATTCAATTTTGAAACCGACCAGGTTTGATCCGAAGCAATGGTTGTAGACCTGCCATCGCAGCAAAGAGCATCTAACTGCACCAATAGACCAGCCTGTACCGTAAAACGAGTCATCACGCCCGCTCCGAAACAGTTAGCGATCACTCGGATCTCGTTCACTCCCTGGCGCAAATATAGCGATACATCAATTTCATCGTATTTAAAATGCTCCGGCCAACTACGGCCCGGTCCATCATTGACCCATTGCCCATTAATAAAAAGCCTATAGCTGCTGTCTGCAGTAATGTGAATCGTCGCCGATGCAAGCTCACCCAATGTAAAGGTTTTACAGGCCAGAATCGTCTGATTGTATGCCACATAATTTGCTTGCTTTATCCAAATCCACTTTGCACTCCAATGCATACACAATTTCTCCAGCTTGATTCCTCTAACGCGACGATTGTCCAGCGTCGCGATAAGTGAGCACTTCTATTTTTTGAGCTCTCGAGTAAGGATCTAAAATAGGAATTGCCAGAATACGTTCGTCCTTAAAAACACCTATTTTTCTATGGTACAGTAGTTGAGCGTTTCCTTCTGCTTCGCGAATGGCTAAGGCAACCCGCAAGTAGCCGGCACCCTTAGCACCGGTTGTGTAGCTTGTCTGCCAGCGATCATTCGGCGCAACCACCGCTTTTTCATCGCCCAAAACCAACATTAGGGGCTTCGTCAAGGTATTGATAAAGGTCACATGGTTATTGGGAAAATGTTTGGCGGTAAAATCTATGTGCGACAGTGGAGTCGGATGCGACCTTGTTGGGGAATTCAAGGGTAAAAAGATAGCAAAGAGGGACTTTTTAGCGGCGACATTGACCGTATAGCGGGGCACATAACTTTCCTGATTAGTACCGTTCACAACTTTAGTTATTTTTTCATATAAAACGAAATGAGGCCGTTTCGAGACTTTATGAATAAATCCAAAGCTATTATATGCGGGCTCTATGCGGTGATAATTTTTACCTTTTTGGTAATACAGAATTTCCTGAGTTCGACTCATTGAGATGAAGAAAAAACGCAGGGCATCATCACCTAATTCAGCCCCAACTGCACCCGGAATATAAGAAATATTTGATTCTGCTGCAACTAGGTCAATGACTGTGCTCCACAACAATGCCGCCAAACAGCAGATAAAAAGTCTATAATTTGATATTAACATGATGAGCGAATTAGCTTAAGATTGCACATCAATCCAACGGAAATGCTTTATGATGAAACGGCGTCCCATAGCTTCAATTGGGGCGATCAGATTATCACCAGGGGCTACTGGCTCTGCAATTCTTTGAACGATCGCTTCGCCACGCACAGCAGATTGCACTTTTTTAGATATAGGATCAATGGATTCTCCATAGCATCGAATGACGAAGGTATCACTGCGGGCTGTTAGCTGAGGGCCTAATAATTGTAAAATGTCGCCCTGCATTAGATTGGCGGAGCTGCCCTCGAGTGCCGTACTCTTATGGCCTGTAGGGATTCCATAGGCAGCTTCCCGAGATACGGCATAGTCGGGTGCTTTCAAAAACCAATTATAAGAGTAGGTCGGGTCTAACTGTTGACCCCCTTTGCCTGTGCGACTAAATATTTGAGGGTAATTGAGGACGTCTTCTATTTGCGAGGCACGCATAATGGCCGCATCCATTGTTCCCATTAACCCTTGGTAATCTAAATCAAGGTCACTGTCATCAGGAATGAGGCGACGATTAATAAAATCCGCAAGTGATAAGAATGGACCACGTCGTTTTACCTCTGCAACAATATTTTCTGCTAATAGTCGAATGTCCGCACGGTCGGTAACGAAAATCCCGGCATGTTGTTCGGCATCTTGGGCATCCAGCTTTGCGAAATCTTCGCCATTTTCCACTCCGTAAACCGGATCGGGAAAGCGTGGAAAAGCGACAAAAGTAGATTCCGCAGCGGAATTCAGTGTGCCGTCATTTTCGGTCTCCAAGGTCTTCCCGGCTGCTTGCAGTAGCAATGCCTCCCAAGCGTTTACTGAGACAGAGTTCACGTTGAAGGCGCCATCGACTTGAATACTGCCCGCACTTTGCTCAAAGCCGATTCGCGAGTTCCTCAACTCATTTTCGGGAGGATATTTGCCCAATCTGTTAGGTGTTAAAATATGCCGAGTGTTTGCTAAAGTGTGCTCTTGGTTTTGATTCAAATCTAAGCTCGCTGTTTGTGGAATTGTGCTCAGATAAAAGCGATCCCAGAGGCTGCTATTCAGCATGTAGGGCACATCTATAAATTCATTGAGGACATTTTCATTTGATGGCACATACCGGGTCTGATCGCGATCCATAAAGTAAGGAGCACGAGAATAGCCTACCTGATATGCTGGCCCGTAGCAGAATGAATTTAAGCCAGCGTGTTGTAACTGCCCTAAAGAAGTAATCGGACCATAGCGCCGAGGAAAATCAAACATCGTATAAATGCAACCTGTGCTATCTTTTGCATTCCCCGCACTAGAATGCACATACCCCTCAACACTGGATTCATTTCCTGTACTCAATTCAGTTTTCCTAGGCCAAAATGCAGGATACCAAAACTTTTCATTCTCTTCGAGACGATGCATGCTTTGGTGTTGTGTTCTTGCAGTCCAGTCGGCT
>Ga0213865_10001339_pt1 | contig 16113 bp, 32 predicted proteins | sample PICome_6_FD_160100 | JGI IMG/M metagenome (GOLD analysis project Ga0213865, IMG submission 160100) | Coastal seawater microbial communities near Pivers Island, North Carolina, United States - PICO282 | ecosystem: Environmental > Aquatic > Marine > Coastal | place: USA: North Carolina...
TTAATCCAAACACCTTCTAACTGCTCTGCGAGCGGTTGTGCTAACGTACTTTTGCCACTACCTGGCAATCCAAATACTAATACTTTCATAAACTCCTTACTTTTTTAGTTTATTTTCGAAGTCATCAATAAACTCATTGATGTAATCTGGAAGTTGATTCCCAGTGATCTGTTCTCCTGCTGAATCATATACTTCATTATCATGCATCTGTCTTTGTGATGCCTTAAATTTAATATACATCTGCTTCTTCTCTTTTGATATTCTTCTTAGGAAAGCATACCAAATGATTTGAGTAAAATAAGCAAATGGATTCTGAGATTTTTCTGGATTAAAGTTATGTATGTATTGTAAGCAGTTCTCAATTCCATCCGAGATCATTTCTTCCTTATACATATATCCACTAAAGTTTGGTCTTGTTGCCAATCTTTGAGCAATCATCATAATACATTTACCGATGTACTCTGGAACTTGAGGAGCACTGTCGCCACAGTCCTCGGCTTCTGCGCATTTGTCTCTGTAATCAATTAATGCTGCAAGAAGATCTTTGTTATTTACGTAATTTCTTTTCTTAGCCATTTCAAACTAATACTCCTTATGTTTAAAATATTGTGGTTATTATAATCTATTTCTGTTATATTGTCAATAGATAATGTACATTTCTGAAATTTCTTAAACTTTTTTCACAAAAACTATTGACATTTGGTTTGACTCCTTGTATAATAAGTCTATCAGGCTTTAAGGTATATCTTAAGTTAGATATCAATGTTATAAATTTTGAACGGAAACTCCTCCTGCGAGTAAATTTCAATTCTCTGTTTAAAGTGTTTCAAAGTATAATTTTCATACGACCCAATCGACAAATCATCAGCAATATCATAGAGGACCGCCTTGCGCGAGTCCTCCGCTTTACGCAAACTTCTACCAATTGATTGTAATACTTTTATTTCAGATTTCCCTGAAGAGGCGAAGATCACATTGTCTAACCTTTTTATATTAACACCTGTACTAAATACTCCATAAGAAGCAAGTATGTCGTGCTGTTTCACTGGATCATTTTCAACAAGATGTCGTATTCTTTCACGCTCATCTCCTTTTGTAGCTCCATATATAAAATGCAATTCTCTACCATCTTTTCTTAACATTGGTTCAAGTATCTTACCATGTTTCTCGACAAGGTCAAATAGAACCAAATTGTTCTGATCTTTTAGAGACCATAACAAATTCTTTATAAAATTGTTTCTCTTTTCGTGGTTTACAATAAACTCACGCTCGGCCGGCCATTTACGAACTGATTCTTTAACTTGACCCATTGCCTTTTTAAAATTCTGTTTTGCTTCGTTACTATGATTCAATACAATAGCCTTAACTTCAAAGTCAGCCACCGTACCTTCGTCCATTAATTTCTTTGTGGATACAATTCTTTTTACTTCTCCAAAGCAACCTTCTAATACTAACCTATGTGTTTTGCTTTCGGAAGATTTTAGAGTACCTGTAAAGCCATGCCTAAATTCGCACTTATTGAGTTTGTGCATAATTGTTGTTAATGACTTTGCCTGAAAGGTATGGGCTTCATCTCCCATTACAACCCCGAACTGTTGAAACCAATCCTTAGGTTGTTTTACTAAAGATTGCCAAGTTGATATAACGATATTAGCTTTTGTGTTTTTATCAACACCGCCTTTAATACAATATACTTCGTCCTCACAACCATAATCAGCAAAATCACCGGCCATCTGATGAACCAAAGAAATGGTTGGAACAATAATTAATGTTCTTAATCCTAACGCATCGTAATAGTGTTGTTGTAAAAGGTAAATAATTAAAGACTTGCCTGACGATGTTGGAGACAGAGATAAAGATCTGCGATTACGCAAAGCGTTTTCAATATATTCTATTTGATAGTCTCTTGGCTTAAATTTACAATTGATTCTTTCAGCAAGCTCTTCAACATATCCTTTCTCTACAACTTCTTGTTCGCCGATCTCTCTTGGAGATTCTAATACGTAATCACGTTGTTCGCAAAACTTTTTAAGATGAGGATATAGTCCAACATATAGAACAGGTTTCATCGGTTGAAACAAACGAATAGTACCATCCCATACTCTTGCTTTATACTTTGGGCTAAACTGATAACCTTCAGGCTTAAATGCAAAGAATTCGGACAGCTCTTGTTTTATACCAGAATCACAAACGATTCTCATATAGACCGAGTCCATATATTCTACTGTTATTTTTTCACTCATAGTTTAATTGCTAAAATCACTAAGATTGCTGTTAATAATATATTGGTGAAAAAGATACCGATTGCTAAAATCGTATGATACCAAATCCATCTTGTCTTATAAGCATTTTCAATGGTGACCTCGTTTGGGTCAACATCATCTGCCATCATATCAATTACTTTAGGTTCAGGTTTTGGTTCCCCGTACCACCAATCCATCATTTTCTTATACATCAATAATCTCCTGCTTGGAACTTTAGAATATCAATCATATTCTTAACTACAAAATTCCTACTGTGTATTGTTTTAATTATATCTTCAAGATAGTTTGCATTTGCGGTATGAAAATCAATTGTAAGACTTAGCTTAATAATATCTTTATCTGCTTGAATGTATTTGTCCAAATCGTTTCTTAATACTTTTAACTGAAACGGCTTCCAACCTTTTTCCCTTAAAGTAATTTCGTCCATTGAGCCATCGTAATAATTACGCTTCTCCATTTCTAATTCTTTGTATTCGGCTTTAAGTTTTTTAACACGTAAGACTTCCCTATAATAAAGATTATAGTACTTACTGTGTAGTTCAGGAATTCTTTTGCTTTCACCGACAAGGTTGGTTTCATCTATCGGCGAATCTTTTGCCCATAGAGCTGCTATATCATTTGTGTCCATATTCTATCTCAAACTATTAATTACATAACCATTATACCATACTTTACGTTATATGTCAATAGTTTATAATTGTTCCATCTTCATTGAATCAAATCTCATTGTTACTCCACAAGTTGCATACGATACATCACTTACATCAACATCAAGATTAATTGAACCTAAAGATACAGGAAAGCAATTTGTAAAAGTAAATCGTATATTTGGATTCTTATGACTGTTTGTAATCGTTGCGATTATATCTGAATATAAACCATCAGTGCTTTTTGCTAAATCTTTATGTTGCTTAGTTTCTTCTGGGAATGCGATACCTTCCATCCAATTAAGAATCTCTTTGTAGTTATTCATGTTTTCGTCAAGGATCATTGTTAGTTCTAAATCACTATAAACAAGTTTGTCGTTCTGTTGATAGATTGCCTTTAATGGATTGTCTACCGCAACAGGAGTTCCTTGTATCCCAGGTATGACCATTTTTTGAGTAAAGAACTCAACATTTGGTATTCTCTGCACACTAATTGTAAAATTTGTTGGAGAAAGATAGTTGTTTATTATTTCTGCCATGTCATTTCCTATAAATAAATTGGTAATGGTTTTTATTATTTATTAGATTGGAGTATATCATGTTCAAACCCAAATCCCTAACTTACGAAATTGATACCGCCGGCTTATCAATGAACGACGTAGTTGAACTTCATAAAAGTTTATTTGTTCGCAAAGACTACGATTGGTGGTATGAAATATTACCTGATGACATCGTTGTAGATGTTGGTGCAGGTGTTGGTTCCTTTGCTGCTAAAGCACTTGATGCTGGTGCAAAGAAAGTCTTTATGATTGAACCAAATCGTCGTCTACTTAAAACAGCAATTAAAAATGTTTCTGATCATATCATGGATGCTCCGGAGCAAAGAGTGTTTCCAATCAATGCTGCTATGGGCAGAACTGATATTGATAGAGCAGGTACCTATGAATCTCAAGTATATAAAGAAATTGACCATGAACCTAAATTAATGTCGTTAGGCGAGTTAGTTGAATACCACGATCTGCAAACGATTGATTATTTAAAAGTTGATGCGGCAGGAGCTGAGTTTAGTATTCTGTATCATGAGAATAGAGATTACTTAATGACTCAAGTTCGATTTATTGCGGTGAAAGTCAATCTTCAATCAACATACGGCGGGAACGAAAAGTTTATTGAATGGAAGGATAAATTTCTGAAGCCTTGTATGGAACAAAATAGGCTATACTTTCAAGATCAAAGTTTAGAGGAAAAACTATTCCATCCCAAGTGGTGGGAACATGTTCCAATGAACTTTATTTGTTATATTAAGAATTGGTAATATAAAGCATAAAGCTTGACCATTTACTAAAATCGCCGGCCTTTAAGAATTCATCGTCATAAGCTTTTGCTCGATCTTCGTGTTCGAGAAATCTTACTTGGTCGGTATCAAATTTTTGTAATAGTCCATCTCTAAACTTTTGCCATTGTCCAACACATCCTTTATAAGCGTTCATATGAAACTCTACTGCAATGTGTTTTACTTTGTTTCTTAAATAAGGAAAGTTCATTTCCGTAAAGATACCGTATTCTCCACCTTCAATATCAATCTTAAGATAGTCAATCTCAGGAATATTATAATCTACAACAAGATCCAAGAATGACATCTTTTTGAAATCAGTGTCTTTAGAGAATACATTACTAAAGTGATTACTAGTTGAACCTATAGCGGCGTGTATTGGTTGTACTGGAATAGTACCTTTATCAATATACGAATCCGATATGTTTCTTACTAACGTCTTAAGGTGTTGCCTACTAGGCTCGACAGCAATGATCCTAGAAGCATTACGGTCCAAAGCGTGGCAAGTAAAAAAGCCAACGCAGGCACCAAGATCAACAACAGTGTCACCTTCATTAACATCTCTCCACCATGTATAGTCTTTTCTATAAAAGAATTCGTGATATAATGTTTGTACATCTGTTAGTTCCAATCCTTCAGTAAGTAGTTTTAAGTTTAAGTTTTTCTTTTCCATAATCTACCAATTGTGTATTACATTTGCCATAATAAAAAAGCAAGTTAAAAAGTTAACCCCCACAATAAGAGTCCGAAGCAAAGCCACATAATTGTCATAGGGTTCAGTCTTTTCATCAGAGAAACCTCCTAAGGCATACTTCCAAATTGTCCATACCTTTTTCATATGCGTTCAAGGTCGTCCAATGTGTTTCGAGCATATTTTGCCATTTGCTCTAGTTTATTTATGAAGCTGTGCGCCAACTGAACTTCTTCATCTTTAATCTGATTGCCGCGAACAGTTATCATTTCAAAAAATTCTTCGACGCATTCCTCATAAGGTATATCAGTTTCAAAAACAGGATCCGTTGTATCTTCTCCGAGATAAACATATAAGTGAATATTGTCTTCGTTCAAATAAACTCCAGCTTCCATTGTTATATCTTTTACTTTTCTATCAGCCATTATAAATTCTCCAGGTCGGTTATAAACTGGTCTTGAGGAGTTGTTCCTTTCCAAAAGTCCAAGGTCTTGTTTATTTCAATTATTTCTTTTTCTAATTCTTTAACCATTTCGTCTGTAAGACTCAATATATTAATACGAAGTAATCTATCAATATCGTTCTTAGTCGCAAAAGTATTTTCAAGAATCATTTTACTTACCGCAGCTTTCTTTTGATTCTTAAATACAATTTTGTTATCAAGTACAGCACGAATGAACTGCATCTTTACTTCTAACCATCTTAGCTCTTCTGTGTACTCTGCCAACCTAGCATCAATTCTCTGCTGTAGTATCCCAAGGCGGTAGTCACAAAAGTCCTTTAGAAGGGTTTTTGCATCGTCATATTCGCGTAACTTACCATCAAAATCAATGACTGTAAGGTTTTGTGCAAATGGCTTGCTTAGTTTGAACTTAGCAATAATCTTAGAATCAGTCCATTTTGCAGAAGCTAATTTTAATTTAACCTCAAACTTAAATCCTTCTTTATTACATTTGTCTTCGTAAGATACAATATCTCCATCTTCTTCCAACTTATCAAGTACCTTAACATAACCTTCTCGGTCAAAGCCGTATGGCACCTCTGTGATGGAGACCGCAGTTTTACCACGGCGTTGAAAGGTACCATACGAAATATATTTTGTTGGGTCTTCTTCTGACTGAACAACCTCTCCTGTATAATCAGGAAACTTAACTCTGATTGGTGTTCGTATTGCTTTGTTCTTAATGTACTGTAGACAAGCCTTAGCAAGGTCTGACGGATCATGCGGTAATATATTTGTGGCAAACCCAGTCGCAATACCTTTTGTTCCATTTACAAGTACCATAGGAATGATAGGTAAATAGAATGCAGGTGGTTCGTGCTCAGGATCTTCATGAACAGGACTTAAATCAATATCCTTAATGTACTTATTGAAATTATCATGTACTCTTGAATAGACATAACGAGCAGCACCTGCTTCTTGCACAAGTCGAGTACCAAACGATCCTCTACCTTCAATTAAGCAAACATTGTTATTCCAAGTGGCAGCCATCAATTGACCTGCACCTGCTGCCGATGCTTCACCATGATTATAACCATAATCAGAAATAATACCTGAGACTGCAGATACCTTTTTGAAATCTCTCTTGCTATTTAATAATGAAGAATAGAGATAGAACCTTTGAACAGGTTTAAGTCCGTCGATCATATTTGGAATTGCACGCGACTCAACGGTATACATTGCGAATGATTTCCATTCGTTAGCTGCTACCTTTGATATAGGATATGCATTACCTTTTAGTTCTTCAGTAAACATTTCTAAATTCATGCGAACATATACTCCTTTCTTAAATTTGAATCTTTTCCGAACATCATTTGAAATACCGAAGCATCATCAACAGTAACAGTGTCATACTGTGGTTTATTAATAATGATATGATATTCATCTTCAGTTAACGAACCAAGACCTTTAATATATCTGTGTTTGTAACCGTCTTGCTTTTTGAACTCTGCTGCTTCTTCGTAAGTATAGATCCACTTAACATCAGTACCTTTTGTACTAATCATAATTGGTGTTCTTGTAATTTGAACTCTATTCTCTAAAAGCAGTCGAGGCCAAAACTTGTAAAAGAATGCAATCAGCAATGGACTGATATGTCCAATACCATCATGGTCAGCATCAGTTAATGTTGCGATATATTTGTAAGTCATATTGTCCACAGAATCTGGATCATTAATGTCTAATCCCAATACAGCAACCAATTCAGATAGTTCTTTGTTCTTCAATACCTCAGCAGGTTTCATATCCCAAGTATTCATAATCACACCGCGGAGTGGAAACGCTCCAACCGTATCAGGGTCCCTTACCTTTAATAAGAATCCCATTGCAGAGTCACCTTCCACAATCTTCAATGTTGCTTCATCTTTATTTGCAGAGATATGTTTGGCAACCTTTACCTTACGTAATTTCTTTTGAGCCAATGTAGCAGCTCGTTTGTCGGCCGCTAGCTTCTTCGCAAGTTGTGCTTCAATGATTGGGTCAATTATATCAGGTGTATTTAATATCTTCTGCGCAAGCCACTGAGCATCACGTACCTGACATATTTCTAGGTGTTCCTTTACATTACCAAATGGATTAGTAAGTCGTTCTTTTGTTTGCGAATCAAATTTAGGATTTACAAAATTACGAGCAAACATAACAAAAGTTAAACCACTCTTAATTGTAGTCTTTAGGACTTCCACCTTATGACGTCTCTTGATCTTAACAACCAATTCGTCAATAATGGAATTCATAAAGTAATCAACGTATGTACCACCTTGCCTTGTGTTAACACCATTTATATAACTGTTAGTTCGAAAGCCATCTTCCGATGGAGCAATAAAGTAAGACAGATTATTTGTCTTCTCCATGATTACTGTATCAGAAAACATTTCAGAGTACTTCTTGAAATTATTAATCATCACTTTCTTTTTATTAAAGGAAAACTGAATTTCAGGAAATGCCATCTGTAAACTAATCAGACGATCTTCAATTAATGTAACCGTATCAAGTTCAGCAATAGAGTCGACCTCAAATAAATCAAAGTCAGGAACGAAGGATACCTCAGTACCGTTTCCTGCTTTATTACCTTTCTTAATTTTTAATGTATCAGCTCCATCCTTACAATCAAGCTGAACTGATTTTCCATTTGACCAAGTCTTACCTACGAAACATTTTGATAGGAAGTTGGTTGCTGCTGAACCTACTCCGTTAGTTCCTATCGTAACTCGTTCATCATCAAAAGAAGTACCTGCATTAACTTTTGTCCAAGCAGCTACAGGTCTTAGTATATTTTCTTTGGATGTTTCATCAAATATCTTGTCTTGTGGAATACCACGACCATTATCAGTGACCGTTACTTTATCTCCATCAATAGACACATTGATTTTATTTGCGTATTTAAAGTTGGTACGAATAGCTTCGTCAATTGAATTATCGAGAATCTCATCGACCATTTTAGATAAGGCAGGTACATATTTGGCTTTCGTCCATTGTCCAAGAACAAATCTTTCGATCTCCTCTTTGGAACTTGAGCCCATGTACATTCCTATCCTTTCTCGAACGTGTTGTCGAGCAGTCAGGATTCTGAACTGTTCAGTATTTTTAGTCAAACTGTTATCTCCATCATCAACCACCATTATACCACACTTCGGGATCAATGTCAATAGTTAATTTATATTGTCGTCAGAGCTACGTCCTTCCGAATCACGCTTTATTACTCTCTCAAACAATTCATTATGATACCATTCTACAACAGTTCTTAGTGAATGTCAATAGTTTTTTTCATATCATGTAAATTCTATATATTGTATAAGGAGCAGTCTAATGAAAATAATTTCAGAAATCTATTGACAAGCAGCTACGATCCTGTTAGAATAGATTTATCAAATCGTAAAGGAGTAATAGAAATGGCACTTACATATGAACAAATAAAATTGCTTGCGGAGCAATCCGTCAGAGACGGCGAACAAAGATATACTGAAGCTCAAATCAGGGATATGGTTGGAGCTCCTACAATCGAAGAAGAGGAAACCTGTATTTGTGGAGAACCTCTTGAAGACTGTCCTGAGGGATACGAACATATGACAATGGGGTATTGATTATATCCATATAACGAAAAGTTCTATAAAAATATGAAAATAAATGAACTTTTTCTCATAAAACTATTGACAAGATAGTGAAAATAGAGTATAATATAATCTGAAATTTTGAAAAACAATGGGAGTTGTTATGAATTATGAAATTAAACCAAGGACAACATTCGTGTCCACTTCGCTTCAAGGTTATATTGAAGCATCTTATGCTGACCTAGTTAAGGTCTTCGGCCATCCACAATGTACTGAAACTTCCGGTGACGGAAAAGTCGACATTGAGTGGGAACTTAAAATCATTGAGGAAGACGGTCAAGTCCATCCTACTACAATTTATAATTGGAAAGACTACGACGGTGGTTATGCTGCTATGTCCTCTGAAAAATACAGATGGCATATCGGTGGAAAATCTTTTATGTCTTCTGCTTATATCAATGAATACTTTGAAAATGAAATGGAGGTAGCATAATGGCTAAATCAATGAGCTTTGAACAAGTTAAGAAATTCCTACAAAAGGAAAAGGTCAAGTACGACAAGCAAGAAGCCAATAAGGCTCGCAGGGAAGAGGCAAAGAATGAACGTGCCGCTGCCAAGCTTGCTAAGATGAATGACTTCGCGTTGTATTCTGACGATAAGTTTGATCCTCTTGTAGAATTAGATTTGAGTCCATCATACAGTGAAGGCGGTAGAGACGCCGAATGGAACTAATCACACTCCTAGCATACTTATTTGTAATGGCAGTGATTGTAATTGCCTTCATAAAGCTAGGATTGAAAACAATAGAATTTATTTGGAACAATGTAGGTATACTATTGATCTTATTGTTCCTACTTATATTAGCTAACATATAGGAATCGGCTAAATATGAAAGTTTATTTCTCGGGTCCACGTGACGGACAACTTGACATGAATTTACAGGCATCAGCACTTATGGCAATCAACTTCTTTTCAGAAGAACTTGGGATCCGTAGGCTACATACCAACATTCACGTTAAATTCCATCACAAGCTATTCGTAGACAACTCCCACAGTGAAGGACTATGCGAGTCACTGGATCCGAGAAATTTTATTTTAGACATCGCGTTATATGGGAATTGGATGTCGACGTTAGCACATGAGTTAGTTCATGTAAAACAGTTTGCTCGAAAAGAATTGGATGTTGCCTTACAATATTGGAAAGGTAAGGACCATCGAGATACAGAGTATTGGAAGCAGCCCTGGGAAAAGGAAGCTCGAAAGCTACAGCAAAAATTAATGAAGGCCTATATGGCTGAATACGAAAGTTAAAGTTAATTGCGCTCATAGCTCAATTGGATAGAGCAACAGCCTTCTAAGCTGTAGGTTCCAGGTTCGACTCCTGGTGGGCGCGCCAAATAAATAACATGGCTTAGAAAAGGAAATTAGAAATGACAAGGAACAAATCAAATCCAGTTGCTAAGAACCTAAACAAGTTCAATAAGCCTGCGACACATAAAGATCGCAAAAAGGCTGCAAGCCGTGGTTACGTAAAACATAAAAAGATAAGTGAGGATAATGGAAAAAGTAGTTGTTAAATTGCAGAACGAAATTGAAATGTTAAGGAGAGCGGTTGCTGAAGAGCAGTCTCAAAAATACGAAGCTTATAAAAAGATATGTCTACTTAATGATGAAATCAACAAACTTAAACAGGAGAAGGACTCATGGAGATAGCAGAATATTTTAAGGAGCTACAAAAACACGATTGGTATTACAATTATAGTGATGATCATCGCGCTTGGGTTAAAGGAAACGAAAACACTAAACGACTTCAAGCAATTGCTCAAGAGAAACCTATACTCGGTCGTATGTATACAGAATACTCTACGTGGATATTTTCAGATCTTGAAACAAGAGAAAAGGGTACTCCACCAAAAGTTGAGGATTATATATTTTGAGGCTACTTGAGTATTCATATAAAGATGTTAGAATCTTTTCGGAAAGACCGTATGGTTATAAAAGGTACATTGTGAATTGGCCTGATGGTAGAGAAACAATGTTTAGTGGCTTATGGTATAAATTAGAACAAGTAAAGGATTTAGTTGTTAAACAAGCAAAAGAAAATGGTATCTGAAGAGCAAAAGCAAATCAAGCAAGAGATTAAGGAACAGTACAAAGATAGTGCTATGACTAAAACTGGTCGTCTTGCTATGGAGCTTAGTGCGGAACGAGCTCGACTAAGACAAGAGATGGAAGAGCTGCAGGTACAGGTTGAAGATTTAAGTCCTGCCACTCCAACGGGTACAATTGATAGTTATGTTAAATGGGTAGCAACTTGTCTTGCAGTCGCAGGAGTATTTACACAAAGCGCAGGATTTATTGTGGAAGGTAAAATTGCGTATGCTTTAAGTTCAATTGCTTGGGTATGGGTAGGTCATGCTTGGAACGATAAAGCAATTATGATTGGTAGTGCAATAACAGGTACTGCAGTGCTATTGAATCTAACGGAGTATTTATGATGAAAGAAAAATGTTTTTTGTTTGATGTAGATGGTACTTTAACAGAATCAAGGAAGCCTATAGATCCACAGTTTTTAACCTTTATGTTGAACTTCTGTAAAGATAATGATGTATACCTCGTTACAGGATCCGATCGTCAAAAGACCTTTGAACAAATTGGGCCAATCCTTTACGAGTCTGTAAAGGGAGTATGGCAGTCTAATGGAAACGAGTATTGGGTAAAAAGCAAAAGAATTAATAAAAACGATATGGATATTGATTATGAGTTTAAGAATTACTTAACTCAGCTTATAAATCAAAGTCGTTATCCAATCAAGACAGGAAATCATATTGAGAAAAGAACTGGTATGATTAACTTTTCTACTATAGGAAGAGATTGTACTGAAGAGCAAAGACAGCAGTATTACGAATGGGATCAAATAAATGGTGAGCGTGGAAATATTGCTAAGAAGATTAATCATGAATATCCAAAGCTCCATGCATCTATAGGTGGTCAAATAAGTATTGATATTATTCCTCGTGGAAACGATAAGTCTCAGGTTGCTAATATCCTAAATAAAGAATATGGCTTTATCCATTTCTTTGGAGACAAAATGGAGTATGGTGGAAATGATTATCCACTTGCATTAACAATTGACTTGGGTGAAATGGGATGGAACTATCCTGTTGAATCTTGGCAAGAAACCTGGGAGAGGTTAAAAGAATTATGAAAAAGAAAATAACATATGCACACGAGTTGCATGAAGAACAAACCCTTGAGGTTGCTGGTACAATTGAAAAGGTAGAAGGCGGAAGAACATACGTCCGTAGAATTGATGGGTATATTGTTGATATGCCAACAGAGAATATTATTGAAGAGGTTGACATAGGATAATGGTTCGTTCTGAAAAGGGTGAAAGAAAAATTGATTGGTATTTGAAATGGATCGCATCCTTTTTTGTACTCTCTGCAATTATTTTTAGGTCAGCAGGAACGCAGTTCCATGAATTAGATTTATACTTTAGCTTTATTGGTATTGGTCTATGGCTGTGGGTTTCTATCTTATGGGAAGATAGAGCTCTAATATTATTAAACGGTGTTGGTTGGTCATTTTTGGCAGCAGGCATTGTAAAAGAGCAAGGTGGTTGGTGGCTAAATTTTTGGTCATCAATTTTTTAATTATGAGCCCTCGTAGTTTAACGGATAAAACACTGCGCTACGAACGCGGAACTAGAGGTTCGATTCCTTTCGAGGGCGCCAAGAGTGGATATATAAAATGAATAGAAGTGAAACGCAAAATTTAGTTAATGCTTTAAAAAGAGAAGTAGTAACTGTTGTATTTAAAAAGATCAATACGGAAGAAATTCGTATTATGCCATGTACTCTAAACGAAGATATTCTTTTAGAGAATGGAATTAAAACTGGTATTAAAGATTTCAGTGCTGATAGTGATCATCTTGCAGCCTGGGCTTTAGATAAGAAAGCATGGAGATCTTTTAGATTAGAGACAGTAATATCATGGGAGGAAGGTTATCCTTCAGGAGTAGTAAAATGAGTCAATGGCCAGAATCATTGCCTTGGCACGACGGAGAAAGAAAGGTGTTTGAGTTTAATCACCACATTGTCTCCTTGGTTAAATTTACAGGTTCTTATGGTTATAGAGATGACCTATGGGAACTTGCTATCATAGATAAAGACACAGAGGATTTTGTGGATTTGCCTATTGATGTATTAAAGGAATACCCAGCGGCCGACGTTGGAGTATATGGTTATTTGAATGATCCTGAGGCTGATAGGATTATTAATGAAGTAAGGAGATATGATGCCAATGAAATTTAGACCTAGTCAGGTAGTTAAAGATAGACAGACAGGTAAGACAAGAGTACAGCATTCTTATATGAAGTGTACATCAACAAAAGAGTTGCTTGAAACATTAGAAAAAAGCAATACGCAACCGAAACTTAAACAGAAGATTCGTAACGAACTTGTTAGACGAAAGGTTGCGCATGGATAAGATGGAAAAATTATCTTTGCGTGCAATGCAATTACTTATATTGTTAGGCATTGTATTTTGGATAGTAATTGGAGCCGTCTTGTTAAAAGATTTGTTTACCGATGATATAATTGGTTATACAGATCATGGTATTATAATTCGCGAAAGCGATTTGGAGGAAGATGATGAGCAGAAATAGAACTGCACTAATCAGAAGTGAAACTATAAACGGAACAAACGATTCAGGTTCAGGTGGACCAGATTCTATGTTTGTTGTTGACTTACTTGAAAATGGACAAGTCGTTGAAACACGCAAGCTGCCAGGAAAGAGTAGATCATACGCCGTGGATGTTGTTGAAAACTGGGAAAATGGTATTATACAACTACTCGTAGATTAATAAATATATCAAAAGAGGTATATTCAATTGAGTAGATTACAAGGTTCAGGTACAATTTCTATGAATGACATTCGTAACCAGTTTGGTGCGAGTGGCAGTCCTGACATGGCAGAATACTACAGAGGTGGAGTAAATGCATCTCGAGTTCATAGCTATGGCTCTGGTCACAATACAACTGTTCCAACAAGTGGTACTATCTCATTAAGTAATTTCTATAATACACATAGAGGCTGGCATGTAGTATGTGGACAAGTTAACTTCGGTTCAACAATTTCAAACTGGGGTTATTCAAACGGAAATGTTATTCCTGCGATAGGTTCAATCAATCCAACAAATTATCGAGGAGCAACAATACTTGGAATGTACCGTGTAAGAACAACCTTTAAAGGAACACAACACTCGCAAGTAATTTATATGCAAGGTATTTTACCAAGAAATTGGTTTAACCGATATACTGATGGGACATTTACATTATACACGGCAAACGCAAGTTACTTCGCGGACTCAAATAGAAATAGGACAGGTTGGATTTGGGGTTCTAACTATGTCAACTCAACAACTCCATACTCAAACGGAGCTGTAATTTCACCAGAAACTCCACAATAGGATTATATAATGGCAATACGATTTGATTTAATAACTGAAATTAATGATACAGATTTCAACCGCATGTTTGATGACTGTATTGATAACTTAAATGGCGGAAGCTATCCTTGGGCAGACACTCCTGTCGCCGATGGTGATAACGAAGCAAAACGCACATATCTTCGAACACAATTCCAATCACACCTTGACGCAGACGACGGAGTTCTTTTTGTATGTTCCGAAGATGGATATGCTCTCACGTTAAGCTCAGGTTTTGTAAATGGTACTCACTTCCTTGGAACGATGATACTTATTGGTCGTAATCAAGCAGGAAGCAAATCATATATGTATTCTGACGAATATCATGCAGCAAGAGAAGCGTTTTGGGACGAGGTAAATTATCTAACTTGGGATTTTCAAACACTAGGACCAGGTACAGCATTCTTTGACCATATAGCAACTGTTTATAATGATACAGTAGAAAATAATCCGGAATGGATTCGGAATGCTCGATTCGCACGTGATAAAGAAGGAGATATGCGAGGTGAAATTGTTGCCTCTGAAGCAAACACAACTATAATTCCTGCCCATTCAGTACAAGAAAATCAGCTCGGCAATTCTTCACTTAAATTAGTTGTGTCTGAATTAATACCTGACGACACTGGAGCCGATGGAGAATTTGAACCAGAAGATGACCCAGAAAGATTACAATGGTTAGAAGGTACTCACCCTGACCAAAACCCAACGGAGTAAATTATGCCAAACTATAAAGGACACAATGTTGAGGTACTAACACCTCTTAAGAAAAAGATTATTGATGAAGCAACTAAACCATTTGGACCATTGAATGATGGGCCTTTCAAAACATCTTTGGATAAAATGGAAGGAGTATTTAGAAAAGAAGTTGTTTCTTATAGAGTTAAAGATGGTTACTTATATAAAGAAACCGCTATTAGAGATTTTTCCGATGGTGATTATCACGACACCGTCAAAATAGAAACACTGCATTCAGTAGAGAAATAATTCTTTATCTACGACCACGAGTTGATTGCATACCCTTTGCCCAAACCGCTTTAGTTGCGCATCTTGGACAAAGGGTAGTATTATATATAAATGCAAAGTGTAATACAGGACCTGTATAATTACATTTCTTTGTTTTACAAGTTAAGTAATTTACTTTTTGGTCCATGCTTGCGCACCGAAGAACGCAGCAACAATACCAGCAACAGCAATAAAATATACTCCTGCCATATCTCCTAAAATGTCGGCTGCCTTATCGTACCCAACAACATTAGATCCTATTACTAAAACAGGATAAGCTAACATCCCATATAATGAGAACCATGCCATCTTACGTTGAGCATCTCTCATTGCATCTTGATCTTCGAGTTCTTTTCTCTTGAACTCTAAATACATTGCCTCTTCGGCTTTGGAAACTTTACCGTCTCCGTTTGTATCAGCAGGATGATGCCCGCTTGCTTTCAATTCTTCTTCCATTATTTTTCGCCTTTAAGTAAGGTATATACTCCCCAACCTAGACCAACCCAAGCCGCAAGTTTTACAATACCGCCGAATAAAATTATAGATCCGCATATTGCGATTAGTACACCACCGTCTAATGAAGTTCTTTCGACTAATCTATCTTTAATAAAATCTAACATATTTTTCTCCTTTTTTG
>Ga0213865_10001340_pt1 | contig 16112 bp, 30 predicted proteins | sample PICome_6_FD_160100 | JGI IMG/M metagenome (GOLD analysis project Ga0213865, IMG submission 160100) | Coastal seawater microbial communities near Pivers Island, North Carolina, United States - PICO282 | ecosystem: Environmental > Aquatic > Marine > Coastal | place: USA: North Carolina...
GCTGAGAAACAGCAACCTCGTTTCTGAAGTTGCTGCTACCAGTAAGGTACAGCTTGTAATCGTTGTAATGCTCAGACAGGTCAGAGATTATCTCAGAGATGTAGTTAGCCATAGTTTGGATTGCTATTCTCTCTGGCTCCTCGTCACAGGCAAAGCCTACACGATAAACAAGCATGTCACCGTCGATGAGTATCACACGGCTTCCTCAAGATTCATCTCAGGCTCGTACTCTACAACATTAGAGATAACCATGCGACGTAGGGTAGGTGAACGACCCTTCTTCTTCATGTACTCCCAGTCATAGAAACCAACAAGACACTTGGCTTCAGAACCATTGGCAACGACAACACCCATGTCTGGATCGTCCTCATCATCAAGAGGTGTACGTCCCTTGATCAGTAGCTCTTCACCATCTGGCTTGAACGCTCGATACTTGTTGTTTGACTTGCATGTGATGTAGTAACCACGCTCGTCACCCTTGTTGTTTACCTTCAGCCCCATGTCTTCGAGTGCTGTTACTGCCTCGTCTGACAAGAGAGCTAGGTCAACCGTGTACTTGTTAGCAAGCTGGTTCTTCATGGTTAGGTTAGGCCAAAACAACTGACACTTAAGATTTACGTTTGCTTCGCTCATAGGATCTCCTATTAATTAATCCAGATTAATATTATACCACACATTTACGGATTGTGCTAATGCGTTTCGGCCCAGTTGCTACCGATACGGTACTCGCCATCCAGTGGGCAGTTAAGGTTGAAGGTTTCGCCAGCCTGAATAATAGCCTGTACAGCGGACTTGCCTACGTACTCAGCATCATCAGGATGACACTCTATTTGCCACTCATCGTGGACTTGTGCTACTAGCTTGAAGTCAACATGCTCAAGTAATTCATACAGATGTATCACAGCCTGTTTCATTACAATAGCACCTGCTCCTTGCAGTAGTGTGTTTAACGCAGCATGTGCAGAACGAACACGTAGTCGTCTACCGTCCAGTCCATCAAGGAAACCAGAGTCTGCTTGCGTTGTAATATCTTCTCGTAGTTCAGCCAGTGCAGGTGTGTTCTCAAGGAACTTGTCTTTGAGTTCACCACCTTGTCTTGCATTACCGCCTACGACAGATCCTATCTTAGCATTACCAGCACCGTACAAGAACGCATAGATAAACGTCTTAGCTTGCGCCCTAGTTTGTAAACCAGCGGCGTGTTGGTTTGCCGTATGTATGTCACCTTCTAGGATTTCTTTCGTATACGCTTCATCATCCATGTAATGGGCGAGCATACGTAGTTCAAGACCAGATGCATCAGCACCCACGAGAACACGGTCAGGAGAAACAATAAACAAGCTACGACACTCAGTACCATAATCTGCATAAACCGCAGGGACTTGTGCAAGATTAGGATTAGAATGAGCCATCCGACCCGTAACCGCTCCAATATGTTTAACTCTCCCATGAATCCTCCCTTTGTTTTCTGCCTTGATCCATGACAGTACCTGAGAGTGTCGCTTCTGTAACAGCAAATACTTCAGCACCATCTTGGCTTCAGGTATGTGCAGGTTCTTCTTCAGAGTAGACTCATCCACCTTTGGTTTGCCTGATGGTGTCTTCTCTTTCCACACAGCACCTTTCTGCGTCAGTCTCTCAGCTATCTGCTGACGTGACCCTACGTTGAAGTGTTGATACCTCAACGGCAATGGCTTACCCGTTGTCTTGTGATACCTCTGCTCCTCTGCTATCGGTGGGAATACAGTCTGCAATGCAGCTTCAATACCCAGCATCTTAGTCTCAAGCTGGCGTTCGAGTTCCTTTGCACCAGTAAGATTGAAAGCAAACCCATTCTCTTCCTGTTCTCTGCATATGTGTGCAACAGCATGTTCAAGATACACGCTGGTGTCAGAGAAGTGGTACATCTTAAGTTGTATACACAGCGTCTCGTACAACTTCTCAGTCACCGATACATCACGCATACAGTACTGGATCATAGCCTCAGACAACTGACTCCAGTCATCATGATCTCCCTTGGGGAAACGTAACTTCTCACCCCATGTAGCTAGACTGTGGCCACCCTGTACATCTGGATGGAACAGCCTCGACATCACCAGTGTATCCAACACACGATCAGGATGTACCCGTATGTCCCATAGCTTTTCCAGCACAGGTCCATCAAAGCCAATGTAGTTATGACCACATACATGACCACCCCTAGCTAACTCCTCGAACAGAGACTCTCTACAGGTATGGAGACAGTGATCCTCGTTTGGTCTCTTCGTCACCACGCAGTGTATTACCGATGGCTGGAGACCATCCGTTTCTATATCCAAGAACACTATATTCGTAGTAGGCAAGGTCCAACTCTTCTCGCTCTGTAAGTTCTCTACCATAACTCTTCATCTCCTTGTTCTGCTCCTGAGTAACTATCCAGTTCCCTATCTTCGACATCGTATGATTCCTCCATGTCTGATAAATGTGCATAGTCTAAGTTACCTTCAACGGTAACGTCATCCTCAATAAGGAATTTACCACAACCATTACATAAGTCAACAAACTCCCCCGACCCAGTGAACTTACGTGTTAGCTCGTAGTCATTGAGTATCTTATCACATGCAACGCATCTCACTCCATCATCTCCGTTAATCGCCCAGTGTCTTTATTATACAGCAACGAACAGGCTGGTCCAGTCATACCGCTGAACCTGTTCTTCAGTACACGCACGTTGGTTGTGTTCCGTACCATCTGATCTTCTGCTTGGGCATTACGCTCTAAGCCAAGTACAATATCAGACAGTTGAGCAATTGAAGCACTGCCGCGAAGCTGACCCAGACTAGTAACTGCTCCATCCTCATGTCCTTTTCCTTCTGGTCTACGTAGGTGACTAACAACAAACATACATATCTCCATCTCCTGACAGAACATACGCAGCTTGGTCATGATCTCATCAATGGCTTTACGTTCATCACCATTGGATTGATCCGATACCAGAATGGATATGTGATCGAGGATGATGTACCTAACACCTAGCACCTTGACTTGGTAACGGAACCTAGCCAGTACATTCTCGATCTGATTGGAGCCAAACGAATCCCACAGCACAACACGGTCGTCCAAATCTAACGAGTTGAATACGTACTCTACCTCATCGGGGGCGTAATCACATCCGGGCAAGTGTATCGGTTTGTTGATCTGTAGACCTACCAGTCCACGGGCAGTCCGGTTAGGCGTCTCTTCAAGGAATGCTAGTCCTATCCTCTCGTTAGTCTGCGATGCAATGGAGAACACTAGCTCACGCATGAACGTAGACTTACCCAGCCCAGACCCTGAACAGATGGTAACTAGCTCAGTCGGTCTGATACCAAACGTCATGTCATCCAGTCCCTTGTAGGGATAGCGTATCTCTGCCTCCACCAATGGCTTCTTCAGTGCCTCACGGAGTGACCCTATCATCACCATCCCGTCAGGTGTGTACACCTTAGCCGCCCACCACCGCTTAACAAAGTCATCCTTGTCGGCGTTGACGAGATAGTCTGATGCATCCTTATGTTCACCATGTTGGTAGATCTTTGCCTTACCACCAAACATATCGGCACACTCGTGCGCTGCTTTCTTACCATGCTCGTCGTTGTCGTAGCAGAAGATGATGTTGTCGAACTGATCGAGGAACTCGTATGCCCTGCGACAATCCGCCGCCGCACCCTGTGCACCATTACGAATAGACACTACTGGGTACTTGTCACCAAACATCTGGTACGCAGACAGTGCATCCATCTCACCTTCCACCACGGTTATGTACTGCCCACCCGAAGGGAATAGATGCTGACCGAACAGACCGGCACGTTTCCAGTCACCGTCGATGCTGAACTTCTTGTCGGGTGTGCGTTTTTTAACTGCAGTTAATTCACCGTCTGGTGTGTGATATCCGAAGTGTACCTCGTCACCATACACAGTGGATGAATACTTCTCCATTGTACGTGCATCAATACCCCTGTCCTGAATGCTCCTAGATTGCCCTCTAAGCTCCATTACAGGAACCCTTGGGGTTGGTACCCGATAGTCGTTAATGTCGCTCACAGAGCCTCCTGTGCCGTCTGAGGACGGGGTAAACGTAGCACATGCGAAACAATAGCTAGAGCCATCCTCATTGTAGGACAACGCATCACTAGATCCACAATCATTACACTTCTGGTGTAGCTCCACGAATGCCATCAATGCACCTCCTGACTTGTACCGAAACGAGAAAGATAACGAGACTTCAGTTGCTCATCATCCATCGAATCAAACTCCAATGCAAAAAGATTAAACAACATGTTCATTGCCTCCATGTAGTTGACGTTATGCATCTGATCCTCCGTCAACTCTTCAACCATACGAATACGTTCTGCTTGTTCCATGTCACCTCCTATTATAAAAGTAATATGTATTAGTAATACTTAATACTAATGCATAGTACTTACTGTATAGACTATATAGATTAGTATACCACACTACGTTTTCTTTTGCCAATGGATTTGCCGGCACTATTACCTCTTGATTTAGTCCGTGGTTTGTGCGTCCTAACATACCGGCGTGTATTCCTTCCCATATCTTTCCTCCCTCTCGTCGTTAACATGATCCAAGAAAGCACGTAGCTTACCTGAACGCTTAAGCTTTTGCAGCGCACGATACTCAATGACACGTACCATCTGACGACTGATGCCTAACTCTTCAGCAATCTCTTGGTGTGTCATGTGGTAATCAAGATACTTCTTCGCCACTATCCCGCTCCTCTTTGTACTTGGAGATATCGTCCTCGTGATACTCCTCTGCATAGTCCCAGATACAACGATCACCTTCCCAATAATCTTGGTAATCGTCGTGCCAAACTTCCCACTGTTCGCGTCCCATACGTCCTCCTACTTCTCATGCTCGATGATCACCTTTGTGGTGTCACGCTTGTAGCATAGTAAACAATCCATACACTTCTGTCCAGTACAGTTAGCTTCTCCGTCGAACTCCTCCGATACGTTGTTAAATACACGGTCGAATCCACGAGGTGGCTTTGTCATTATCCTGTCAACAATAGGATTACTATAAACAAGAATCATATTATCAGGAACAAGATGCAGATTAGGGCGTACATAGTCCACACGCTTAGTCCACAAAGCAAACGTCGAGTGCTTGTTGTCCTTGGCTATCGCACAAAAGTTACGGAAATGCTGCTCATTTATCAGCTCTCCATGCCCATGAAACCGCACGAATGCACCGGAGGTACGCGGAAGAATAAACTCAGCATCACTGGCGAGAATGTCACTATTCCTCTGGAATGCAGGTGCACAGTTCTTCCTATAACTAGAAAGCATACCAACACTGTAACACTTACCACATATACGCTTGGGGTCTTTCTTCTTAGACTCCTTGATACAGAACTCATTCGTTAACGTATTGGTGTTGATTGCTTGTATACCTTCCAGCTTACCTGACATCTTACTCAGACTAGGCATCGGGTTCATACACTACCTCCTCTCTGATTACACGGCACTCCTCGCCGTCCTTGATATAAGCATCGCAAAAGTACTTTGCATTGTCAAGCGTGGAGAAGTGGTCAGAACCATCCGGTGATCTCTCTACCCACTCCCACACGTCACGGTCAAACTTATGCACTATGAAATATGTACCAATCATTTATATTACTCCTTGTCGTAGCCGTATTTTTTTCTAACATATTTGGTTTCATACTCCGTCAACTCCTTGTATGTTAAGTTACATTGCTGCTCATGTATATCCCTCATCTCTGCAAGGATTCGTTCGCAGTCTTCTACTGCTACAATATCAATGAGACCTATCATGTCATCGAACTGTGTAAACGGAGCAACTTCACGGAACTCTCTGTAAGTCCGCATAGACTTTACCTTCAACTTAAGTATTGAGCTAGTCATATTTACACCGCCACATCATAGACACTAGTGGTCTCTTCACACTCATCACGAAACACCTGCACGTCATCCTCAGACCAATCACTAGGTAGATCTAGTTCACCAAGGGCATAGTCGTATGCAGCTTGCTCCGTATCTTCCTCGTCCCTACCTTTAACGTATACACGACGAGACATTGTCACAGTCACATCATATGCATAGACATGCTCCTTCAACCTGTCGTGGATCTCATCCATCTTACGTACTGCATCGTGGAGTAATACTTCTAACTCCTCGTACACATCGCAGTGGATACTGTTGATAACGTCATACTCAATGGCACTACGTATCACATTGAGGCACCGACGATGCTCCTCTAGTTGGTCTTTACCGGTTAATAAATAATCACTCATTCTGTACACCACTCCACTTTGTTAATGATACGATCAGCATACTCATTAGCTGAGTAGTTGCCGATCACTTCCATTGGCTCACTGGTACTTGTGACGTTGCCATAAATAAATTGGAACCACGCAACATATTTATTTTCTTTGTCACTCCACACCTGCACATCATCGAAGTCACACTGACCCATGTTGTCCAACACCGTGAAATGCTCACGAGATTTCTTGACATCTGGGCCTTCACCTTCACCAAACACACTGATGCTCTTGTCTGGATCACTTAGCACAGTGTCAATAAAATACTGCGCCACTCTGTTTTCCGTAAAATGCATAACTACTACTCCTCACCAAATGAATCACGACAATCGTCGCACATATAGGCACCCGTCTTATTACCCACGAGTACCTCCCTCGTACTGGCATCCTCACTGTCGAAGATGTCCTGTACAAATCTGTCAGTACAAAGATACCAACCCCACGAATCCGTGTCAACCACACGACTGTGCACACTCCTGCACAACAGGCACGTAGCCGACACTTTAGTTTTGCTGAACAGCTCCACTACTTCTCCCATAGTACTTCTCCATTAGCTCTTCCACGTTATCTTCCCAACACGACACACAGATGCAGTCACCGTTGTCCTCTTGGTAGACATCCTTCTCGCTGCGAAACCACTCATCGCACACAACACATTCAAAGACCATAGACATCAGAAAATATCCTCCGCCATCTCTAGCATCATCTCAATCTCATCGGGACTGCTCCACTCGTCAGGGTACGGCGACATATCCTGCGCTGTCCGTATCAACTCCATCATCTCAGGTGGATAGATAGGCTTGTGTCTACACGTAAGTAGTGGTGGCTCGAAACCAAACGCACCACACCCATGCACCACAAACAACTGAACAGCTTCCTTGTAAGACGCTCCCTCCACATCATGCAACTCGTCATGATCCCACGGTTCACCACAATGTCTGCAATGAATATCCATTGTTACTTCTCCTTTTATGAATGCGTATAACCATTAGGTTCAATGGCTAACCACATCGTCCACCACTTCACCACGACAGCACCATCACCACCAAACATAGGCTCAACACTACGCCTGAACTGTCGGTACGTCATACCGTTGTCGTGATCTCTCCACTTCCGCAACAACGCCTGTTGCTGTGCCTTAGTAATACTAATCACCACTCCCACTCCTCTCTCTGATAGTAACTAGCCTTGCGATACTCCTCCACCCACATAGAACGGGCTTCCTCGTACACCTCACGCAAACGCGACAGCTCTGCATACGCATCATCCTCGTTCGAGTGATACTTATTTGATGGGCGGAACTCCGTGTTGCACTCATCCCTAGCCATAACAATAAAGCTCATCGGTTACTCTCCTCGTCTAACAGTAAATATAAAAATAATGGGGTCGATACTGTCAGCAGTAGCACAACGTCCCACCACGGTTGCCATTGTTCGAACATAATAACGTCTCCATTTTTAACCCTAGGGTTATTTTTGAACACGACCACACATCCACATATAACCAGAATGAATAGCCACCAAACATATTATCTCATATCGTTATAGTTGTGTCAACCGGCATTCACAGTATGAATGTCATCACTTTTTTACGGGCACAAAAAAACCCGCACAATGGCGGGCTTTAAAGGGTACTGCTACGGATTGGCGGGTTAGTCTGCGACAATGTCCAAAGGCTTCGCTCGATTAGTGGACACTGTAATCCAGCGCGTAACAGGATCAACGCGAGCGTAAACAGCACGAACACCTAAAGCTTTGCGCGTCTGTTTTAGTATCGAATAAGACCAAGCCCGTTCAACAACGTCATCAATAACGACAACCTCGCGCGTTGAGATCTCAGAATAACAAATAATATTTTCAAGCATGATTAAAATCTCCAAGTATTAGATACCAAAAAGCCCCAATGCAGGGGCTATAAAGGTTTATGGTTTTGGTTAGCTATGTTTAGTAGGAACAGCCTTCCAAAGCTTATCAAATGCCTCGCGATTGGTGCTCACTTGCTGGATTAAATTAAACACCTCGTCGGGCGTGTGAGAATGCTTTTTGCAGTTGGCGAAATATCCGGCCAGTAATTCCAGCGGATTCTGCGAATCCTTATCGAGTAACTCAGTCGACTCCGATTCAGTCTCAGTCGACTCCGATTCAGTCTCAGTCGATGGTGGCGTTAGCGCCTCAGCTAATCCCTTCACCGACTTGATACTTTTTTCGTCGATTAGACGATGAAGCAGTGCTTTACCTTCATCCGGTGTCGATACTCCCCATGCTTCGCAGAGTTTTTTATCGAGGTTAAAAGCTACCTTAAACAATCGAGTAACTCGACTGGCTTGGTTAGCCGCTCCCTTACCTTTACCGTCCGTTGAACGCTCGGTGTAGTACTCGATCAGACTTGCGCGAATCGGCTTTAAATCAGCCTTGGTCACATCTTTGGTATCGATCAATTTAAGGATCTTATCCAATTCAGACTGTCGAGCCTTATCGATCGCTTTATCAGCGGATGCGATGGCGGTGCGAACAGCCACAGCGATAGGGTTAGCTTTAGTTTCAATTTGTGTCATATCAAAATTACCTTTTAGTAGTAGGGCATCATTACCCATTGCCGATATTACTCTCATTAATCAATGGCGTCAAACGATACCTTTTTAACCCTAGGGTTATTTTCATAGGTCTATTGGGTACTTCACAGCCTCTCACACTCTACTGTATGGATGCACAGTACTGTATAAATAACCACTGTTTTTCTGTACAGTACTGTATAAACGTACAGGGGGAGGGGATTTTGCAGCACTACAACGCGCGTGTCCTACCTAGATACAAAAAAGAGCAAAATTGGAAGTCTTTATTACTAGATCTTTTAGTTATATATCAATAATTTACTATAATCCTGGGATATAAGGCTAATCTGCACTGTAAAAGCACAGAATCTGCACTGTAAATACAATGTTTTTTCCCTACAGGGGTTGACATTTGCTAAAAAGTATGCTATAATATATGTATATATAGAACTATGACGAAAAGTACGATGCATAAAGACTTTTTACTTATGCATATTACCTACAAGTATAGATAACAAACCCAAAAGCAATCTAGGTAGAGCCTATACAGTAGCACTCGCCAGAGGAAACGAATGGAAAACAAAAAAAATCCTGTTGGTAGACCTAAAAGAAGTTCTGTTTCTAGTAAAACAAAGGGTAACAGAAAGTCTGTTGGTCGTCCTAAAGGCGATGCAGCAATAATAAACGAGTATAAGGCAAGGATGTTAAACTCGCCTCGCTCTCGCGCCGTGATGGATGCGATATTTGATGCAGCATTAGACCCAGAACATAAGAATCAATCAGCAGCGTGGAAACTTGTTATGGATAGAATCCTTCCTGTTGCTGCATTTGAAAAGGATATTGTTAAGGATGGCGGTCGCAGTGCTATACAAATTAATATTAGTGGTGTTGGTGCTGTTGACGTGGGCGGTTCTGAGGTCATTGAAGGAGAAGTAGTAGATGAGTCTTAAGCACTTCAAAAGAGAAGAATTTGACTGTCAAGTCTCCGGCACCAACAATATGGAAAAGGAGTTCCTAGAAAAGCTAGATGAGTTACGGGCGTACTGTGGTTTCCCTTTCGTAATAACAAGTGGGTATCGACATCCAACGATGCACCCCATAGAAAAAAAGAAAGACGTACCCGGCACACATGCCCAAGGGATCGCAGCGGACATAAAAATAACAAACGCTGCTGATCGCTTTGCACTTGTCAACGCTGCTCTTAAGTTAGGATTTACAGGTATAGGTGTTGCTTCTGACTTTATCCACGTTGACACCCGTGGCACAACACCTGTTATGTGGACATACTAATGTACTATACTAAACACGCTACGCTTACCGACAATACGCTAACAACTATACTGACTATTCCTAACGGATACGTTGTGTATATCAACTATGTGTACGTTGCTAATCACGGCGGTAGCACAAACAGCGTTGATCTTAAGTGGACAAACAGTTCTGATGTAGATCAAATGTATTTGCTTGACGGCACAAGCATTAACTCCGGAAGCAGAGAGATACTTGGCGGACAATCAGAGGCTCCTATTTTTGTTTTGCATAATGGAGATATCGTAAAGGCTCAAGCGTCTCAGGCGTCGGGTAATGTTGAAGTATCGCTTACGTTTAAGCTGGTAGAACAGTCACAAGCGTTTAGTAACTTTAATGGATCTTAATATAGAACTACTGCCTTGGCAACAAGAAGTCTGGGCAGACGACACAAGATTTAAAATAGTAGCTGCTGGGCGACGTACGGGTAAGTCTAGGTTAGCAGCATGGATGTTAATTGTTAACGCACTACAGGCGGACAGAGGACATGTATTTTACGTCGCACCTACTCAGGGACAAGCCAGAGACATTATGTGGTCCACCCTGCTGGAACTGGGCCACCCCGTTATTAGTGGTAGTCACATTAATAATTTGCAAATTAAGCTTGTCAACGGTGCTACCATTAGCCTAAAAGGTGCCGATAGACCAGAGACCATGCGAGGTGTTAGCCTTAAGTTCCTAGTCATGGACGAGTATGCTGACATGAAGCCAGAAGTATTTGAGCAGATTCTTAGACCTGCGTTGGCTGATCAGAAGGGCTGTGCCATGTTTATTGGTACGCCGATGGGACGTAACCATTTCTATGAACTGTATAAATATGCGGAGTTAGATGATGATCCGACGTACAAAGCTTGGCACTTTACTTCTTATGATAATCCATTACTGGACCCAGACGAAATTGATATTGCTAAAAAGTCTATGTCTTCTTACGCGTTTCGCCAAGAGTTTATGGCGTCGTTTGAAGCCCGTGGGTCAGAAATGTTTAAAGAAGATTGGGTTAAGTTTAGTGAAGATGAGCCAGAAATAGGAGATTACTACATTGCAGTTGACTTGGCAGGATTTGAAGAAGTCAACAAAAAGAAGACTAAAAACTCTAAACTTGACGACACAGCGATCGCAGTGGTTAAGGTCAATGAGCATGGTTGGTATATTGACAATATCATATATGGCAGATGGTCACTTGACGAAACAGCAGCTAAGATATTTCAGGCCGTTAGAGATTACCGTCCCGTATCGGTTGGAATTGAAAGAGGTATTGCTAAACAAGCTGTAATGTCTCCTTTAATGGACCTACAAAAACGATACGGCACGTTCTTTAGAGTAGAAGAACTAACCCACGGTAACAAAAAGAAAACAGATCGTGTTATGTGGGCATTGCAAGGACGATTTGAAAACGGATTTGTAACACTAAACACAGGTGAGTGGAATAGTAGATTTCTTGACCAACTGTTTCAGTTTCCTGATCCTTTAACCCACGATGACTTAGTGGACGCACTAGCGTACATTGACCAGTTAGCTAATGTGGCTTACGACTACGAATACGAAATCGAAGACCACGAAATCTTAGACGTAGTAGCAGGATATTAATATGAGTAATTTATACGAAACAGACCCATTGTTGATTGAAGAGTCTATCGAAGGATGGGTTATTACTAAATGTGAAGATTGGAGGGATTACTACGAAAGTAACTATGAAGCAAGATTTGAAGAATATTATAGACTATGGCGTGGAATATGGGATCCTGCTGACAGTGAGCGTCGCTCTGAGCGTTCCCGTATTATTTCTCCTGCACTTCAACAAGCTGTTGAGTCCAATGTAGCAGAACTAGAAGAAGCTACCTTTGGACGTGGTAAGTGGTTTGATGTTAGTGACAACTTAGGTGATACGCAAAAGCAGGACGTACTGTTTCTTCGTAATAAACTAACCGAAGACTTTGAAGACTGCATGGTACGTAAAGCAGTCGCAGAGTGTCTTATCAATGCAGCTGTTTTTGGTACAGGTGTCGGTGAAATTGTTATTGAAGAAATGAAAGAGATGGCACCAGCTACTCAGCCTGTTATGGGCGGAGATTTACAAGCAGTTGGTGTTAGCATGACTGACCGTGTTAAAGTTAAGCTTAAGCCTGTACTGCCCCAGAACTTTTTGATTGATCCTGTAGCAACGTCTGTAGAAGACGCTATGGGTGTAGCTGTTGATGAGTTTGTAAGCCGACACCAAGTAGAACTACTACAAGAACAAGGCGTCTATCGTGACACTTATGTTGGTCCAGCAGCGCCTGATACTGACTTAGAACCAGACCAAGACCTTACTATTTACAACGACGACAAAGTACGTCTAACTAAGTATTATGGTTTGGTGCCGCGAGAGCTTCTACAAAGCGCCCTGAGTGACGATGAGGATGAAGAGCTAGTAGAGGAAGGGTCTGAGTCAAAATACGTAGAAGCCGTTGTAGTGATTGCTAACGGTGGTATACTTCTTAAGGCCGAAGAAAACCCCTACATGATGCAAGATCGTCCTGTTGTTGCATTCCCTTGGGATGTAGTACCCGGACGCTTCTGGGGTCGTGGTGTATGTGAAAAAGGATACAACAGCCAAAAGGCACTTGACACAGAGCTACGCGCACGTATTGACGCACTCAGCCTAACTATCCACCCAATGATGGCTATTGATGCAACTAGGCTCCCACGAGGTGCAAAACCTGAAGTACGTCCCGGTAAAATGATCCTTACTAACGGAGATCCTCGTGAAGTACTTCAACCTTTCAACTTTGGTCAAGTCAGTCAAATCACTTTTGCTCAGGCCGGAGCCTTGCAGCAGATGGTACAGCAAGCAACAGGAGCCGTTGACTCAGCAGGAATTGCAGGTCAGGTTAACGGCGAGGCTACTGCCGCTGGTATTAGTATGTCTCTTGGCGCTATTATTAAACGTCATAAACGCACACTAATCAACTTCCAACAGTCTTTCTTGATTCCGTTCGTAAAGAAGGCCGCATATCGTTACATGCAGTTTGACCCAGAAAACTACCCCGTTGCGGACTACAAGTTTAACGCTAGTAGCACTCTTGGTATTATTGCGCGTGAATACGAAGTTACTCAGCTTGTACAACTACTACAGACTATGGATCGACAATCACCGCTATACAACACATTGATTCAAAGCATTATCGACAACATGAATTTGTCTAATCGTGAAGAACTACTTGCGGCTATGCAACAAGCTATGCAACCTAATCCAGAAGCACAGCAAATGGCTATGGCGGCACAACAAGCACAGTTACAGTTCCAGCAGTCACAGACAGCAGCATTGTCTGCTCAAGCTCAAGAGTCTAACGCACGAGCTACTAAGCTGGCTGCTGAGGCTCAGGCAGTACCGCAGGAACTTGAGATTGACAAAATCAATGCTATCACACGTAACCTACGTGAAGGCGATCAAGACGATAGAGAGTTTGAACGTCGTATGCGTGTAGCAGAAACACTGCTTAAAGAACGAGAAGTAAAGGCTAAGGAGCAAGGAAACCAACAAGTAGAAAAGCGTGACAACGAAACACGTCAAGCTGAACAAATGTTGATGCAACGTCTTAACCAAGAATGAACGTGGACCTTAAACTAGCTGCACTCTACGATAAACTACTGTCTAAGATTCAGGCAGTAGAAGCTATACGTGGAGAAAAAGGCGACAAAGGCGATCCCGGCCCTACAGGTGAAAAAGGACCAAAGGGTGACAAAGGCGATACTGGACCTGCTGGTATATCTGGTAAAGACGGTGTTGATGGCAAAGACGGCACTGATGGTAAGGACGGAGAAGACGGAGTAGGCGTTCAGGACGCCACAGTGGACTTTGACGGGCATTTAGTGTTGACCCTTACTAATGGTGAGGAAGTAGACGCAGGCTCTGTGAAGGACATTAACGAGGCTCAAGCGCCTAACGTGTACAACATTTCTATGGGTAGCATGGCTAGTCGTGCGGATCTTAAGAATGCTACAGCTAAAATTATCTCTAGTAATCACACGACAGGTGGCTCTGAGATTCTTAAGGTTACATCCGGTGTAGTTATCAACTTAAGACAATATCCTCAAGATCGTGAAACAGTTATTGTTAACTGCCGTACAGATGACAGGATAGACATTGTTGGTGAAATTAACATTGTCAATATGTCGTACTATGACGTAGCTCAATACAACGTCGATGAGTTTGGCGCTAGAAGTATTATTGTTGAGCAGGACGACACAACGCTGCACCTAGTGTACATCCAAGAATTTAAAGAGTGGTTAGCAATCTAATGAGTTACATACCACAATCCAGAGCAGATTTAGGTATAGCGGAAGCCTACGAGGTTTCAGGCAGTCACACGACTTCTGGAACTGAAATACTGCGGTGTAGTGCAGACGTAAACATAGTATTAAACTCAACACCTAAAGATCGTGAAACGGTGATGGTAAAGCTAACTACGTCTAATACAGTTAACATTACAGGTGACATAAACATAACGTCGTCATCTTCCTTTTTTAACGTTGCTGAGTACAATGTCAATGAGTTTGGTGGTGCTACAGTAACATTTAACACGCCAGACACTACGGTTATATTAATTTATGTCCGTAAGTTTGGAGAATGGTTCCCTTATAACTGAGGATAAAACATGTTTACAGACCGAGAGTTTCAATCATTACTTAACAAAATGCAACAAATGGTAACGCCTTTAGAAGCCCGTATTCAGGCACTAACAAAGCAAGTAGAGGAATTACAAAATGCCAGCAAAGAAGGACCCAAGACTAGCACGAGCGGGCGTAAGCGGGTACAACAAGCCAAAGCGGACGCCTAATCATCCTAAAAAGTCTCATGTTGTTGTTGCTAAAGAAGGCGACAAAGTTAAAACTATTCGTTTTGGTGAGCAAGGCGCTAAGACAGCAGGTAAACCTAAAGCAGGTGAGTCTGATCGCATGAAGAAAAAACGATCATCGTTCAAAGCACGACACGCTAAGAACATTTCTAAAGGTAAAATGTCAGCCGCTTATTGGGCTGATAAGGTTAAATGGTAAGGAGATTACTATGCCAGCAGGAAAAGGAACATACGGTAGTAAAGTAGGACGACCTCCTAAAAAGAAAACGGCAACTAAAGCAAAAAAGCCCGTAAAGCGAATCACTCAAGAAGAAGTGGAAGCTCGTATTAAAGCAGCAAATAAAAAAGCTAATAACATGACGCCTAGTCCCGCTATGCAAAAAAAGATGGCAGAGCAAATGCGTAATAAAAAAATGGACGCTAGAATGAAAGCAGCTGCTAAAAAAGCTGGCGTACCTATGAGAAAGAAAAATGCCAAAAGCAAAAAGTAAAAAAGCTAACGACGCTTGTGCGCGGAAGGTCAAGTCTAGGTATAAAGTTTGGCCTTCTGCGTATGCTTCTGGTGCGGTAGCTAAATGCCGAAAGGTAGGAGCTAAAAACTGGGGTAACAAAAGTGGCCGTAAAAAAAAGTAAAAAAGGTGCTGCCCTTAAAAAATGGTTTAAGGAAGACTGGGTAGACGTTAAAACAGGTAAACCATGTGGACGTAAGTCTGCTACTAAGTCTAAACGTCCTTATCCTTCTTGTCGTCCTAAAGCCGTCGCAGCTAAAATGACTAAAGGTGAAAAAGCTTCGTCTGCACGTCGCAAAACAGGACCAGCTAAAATTAAACACGCAGTCACAGCATCAGGACGTAGAAGAAAAACTTCTAAAAAGTCTTGACAAATGCATAAAAATATGTTATAATATAACTATATAATATAATAACAGAGGAAATCATGACTCCCGAGCTTGAAACTTATTTCGATAACTACAACCAACTCTTCAATTCTGAAGGTTTCAAACAACTCGTACAAGAGCTTTCCAGTAACGCAACACAGTTAGCTGATATTCAAACAGTAAAAGATCAGGAAGATTTATATTTCCGTAAAGGTC
>Ga0213865_10001341_pt1 | contig 16111 bp, 11 predicted proteins | sample PICome_6_FD_160100 | JGI IMG/M metagenome (GOLD analysis project Ga0213865, IMG submission 160100) | Coastal seawater microbial communities near Pivers Island, North Carolina, United States - PICO282 | ecosystem: Environmental > Aquatic > Marine > Coastal | place: USA: North Carolina...
TATCGATCCGCCCGATCCTAAAATGATCCGTGACGGTTACCGGCTGCTGAATGATCTAGCAGCGGTTGACCCTAAACATCGCCTCACCAAAATTGGCCGGTCCATGGCGCGCTTGCCCATCGACCCCAAGCTCGCTCGTACCCTCATCGACGCGCGAGCCCGCAATTGTCTGGACGAAATTCTGGTGATTGTCAGCGGCTTGGCGGTTCAAGATCCCCGAGAGCGACCGGCAGACAAGCGCGCTCAGGCGGATCAGCAGCACGCCCGATTCAATCATCCACGATCCGACTTTGTCAGCTGGCTGAATCTTTGGCATTACGCAGAGGAGCAACGCCAAGCGCTCAGCCAAAACCAATTTCGAAAGCTGTGTCAGCGGGAATATCTGTCGTATCTGAAGATCAGAGAGTGGCGTGAGGTGCACGGACAGTTGGTTGTGGCCTGCCGTCAATTGAATATGAGAGTTAAAACGCCGCAGGCTGGCGATGATGCTTACGACGCGATCCACCAAGCCTTGCTCAGCGGCTTTGTGGCCAATATCGCTCAGCAGGATGAAGGCCGTCGGTTTAACGCAGGACGCAATCGAAAGGCTCACATTTTCCCCGGCTCTTCGCAGGCAAAGAAGCCACCGAAATGGCTGGTGGCATCGGAGTTGGTAGAGACATCGCAGGTATTTGCACGCCAATGCGCAGCGATCGAACCTGAATGGCTGCTCGATACTAATCCCGCCCTCCTCAAGCGACATCACTATGAGCCGGCTTGGCAGATGAGAAGCGGAAGAGTGATGGCCAAAGAACGCGTCACACTCATGGGACTGACGATTAGCGATGGAAAGCGCGTTCATTTTGGAGAGGTTGATGCAAGCGGGGCACGGATGATTTTTATTCGTGATGGATTGGTCCCTGGGCACATCAATCGACCCCCGACGTTTCTCAAGCGCAATTTATCGGTGATCAGAGAGGTCACCGAACTGGAGTCGCGAACCCGCCGAAAAGACCTGCTGGTCGATGAGGAATCGCTTGTGCGGTTCTACGATGAGCGGCTGCCACCGACTGTCGTTGATATGGTGTCACTCGATCAGTCGCTGCGCGCCGATGAGGCGCTGGAACCGCTGCTCGCACTCGAGCGTAAGCACGTTCTGGTCAGAGATCCCGGTGGTGAGGTCGAGTCGCAGTTTCCCAAGCGATTGACCTGGCAAGACGTCGATTATCGCCTGCACTACCAATTTGAGCCGGGTGGTAATCGTGACGGTGTATCGGTCGTTATCCCCAGAGCACTGCTCAACCGGGTGCCGCGCTATCGGTTTGAATGGCTGGTGCCCGGCATGCTGAGGGATAAGTGCATTGCTTTGATTCGGGGTTTGCCAAAACAGTTACGGAAGCAGCTCGTGCCCGCGCCAGACGTGGTCGATCAGGTACTTGAGTCTCTCCTTCCTTCCGATGAACCACTGTTTTTAGCGCTGAGTAGGGAAATTAAACGCCAGCGGGGTGTTCAGGTATCCCAGTCAGACTGGCAGCAGGTTGCGATCGAGCCGTTTTATCTGATGAATATTCAGGTGGTAGATGACCGGGGTAAACGATTAGCCGAAGGGCGTGATTTGGCGGCGTTGATTACGGAATTTCGCACCGAGTCCTCGGTGGATGTGGTCGCTACTAAAAATACGCTCGAGCGAGTCAATGTGACGCGCTGGAATTTCGGGGAGTTACCCGAGCAGTGGCAGGGTAAATCAGCCGGTGCCACCGTGGTTGCCTATCCCGCACTGATTCCTGAAGCTCCCGGCCAGATATCGATTCGTCTGCTCGACTATCCGGCGGAGGCAGCGCGACAACACCGCTTGGGAACCGCGCAACTCATCTATCAGGGTGACTTGAAAACTGCCAAATATCTGAAAAAGCAGTTGTTCCGTGACAACGCGTCGATGCTCTCATTTGCCGGCGCTCAAATTGATCGGGATACTCTGATCGATGCCTTAGTCGTAGGAGGGCTTTGGCAATTACTTGACGGCGAGGCGCTGCCAAGAGATGAAGCGGCGTTTAGAGGTCTCGAACGCAGGCTACTTGGCGAATGGGTGCCGCATGTCATGAACCTAGCGCCACAAATCGGAGCAGCGATTCATTCACTAGCGGATACTCGGAAGTTGCTATCGAAATACGATGCTAGTCTCTTTCCTGAGGCGCGAGCCGATATTGAAATGCAAATTAGCGGCTTGTTCAGCGCAGAAACCCTCGGCGAAACCCCTCATAACTGGCTCAGTCAGTATGGGAGGTTTTGTAAGGCCATCGCCCACCGTGTTGAGCGCCTTGCCGCGCAGGGGGGTAAAGACGATAAGTCGCTGGCCATGTTGCAGCCCCAGTGTCAGCGCCTGCAGGGAGCCGAGAGCCGCTACCCGAATCTTTGCGCACTGAGCCCGCCTGCGTCCCAATTTCGGTGGATGCTCGAGGAGTTTCGGGTATCTCTGTTCGCGCAACAATTGGGTACCAAGCTGCCAGTATCGGCCAAGCGACTCGATCAGCAGTGGCAGTTGGTCGAAGTCTGGATGACAGAAAACCCGCGCTAAACTTGTTATCATTACCATTCGTATTAGTGGTTGATAACGCGTTCCAGTAGGGGTCTGTGTTGCCATGATTACCAAGCTCAAAAAGAAAGTGCTTCGCATACTGATTATCGGCCTAAGTCTTTCCCTGCTTGCGCCAACAACAGTGTCAGCAGCCGAAGACCCATTCGAGCCACTAAACCGCCGAATTTTTGAGTTCAACGAGGGCGCAGATGCCATTTTGTTGAAACCTGTTGCAGTGGTTTATAACAGCGTCGTTCCAACACCTCTGCGCCGTGGCTTTGGAAACGTCTACGAGAACCTGTCGGATGTGAACGGCGCGGTCAACGCCGCTCTGCAAGGGCGTCCAAAACACGCTGCTGACAATACGGGCCGTGTGCTTCTCAACACCACTATTGGATTGTTTGGCTTATTCGATGTTGCCTCAGAGATGGGAATAGAGCGGTACGAGACCGATTTTGGTCACACGATGGCTCGTTGGGGGATACCTGAAGGCCCCTACGTGATGGTGCCTTTCCTGGGGCCCAGAACCATGCGCTCTGGCTTTGGTGATGGTATGGATAGTTTCATATCAGCACAGGATGCTCTATTCGAAGATGAAGTTACCTGGAGCGCCCGAGCTTGGCGATCGCTGGAGTTTAGAGCGCAAGTACTTGAGGCCGAGGAATTGATCACGGGTGATCGCTACGTCTTTATTCGCGATGCCTATCTTCAGAGCCGCGAAGCGCTCGTCAACGATGGTGTAGTCGTGGATTCGTTCTCCGATTTCGAGGAAGACGACTGGGACGAGGATTTTTAGGCGGTCTGTTGTGCCGGCTGAGTCCGCCGTGTGACGGCCACCGCTGAGTTTAAAACATCGGCATTCGCATTCGGGCCGTGCATGCGAATACTCAGCTCGCGACGAAACTGCTTTCCACCTGGCTGACGCTGATAGAGCCCCAGAATGTGCCGTAGCACATGATGTGGGCGCCCGCCCACTGCTTCATGCAGGACAACATAATCATGGAGCTGCTCGCAGACTGCCTCCCTGCTAATGCAAACGCGCTCAGCGCCAAATAGCAGAGGGTCCACTTCGCTCAGCAACCACGGATTTTGATACGCGGCGCGACCCAGCATGACACCATCAATTGACCTGAGGTGTTCTTCGCATTCTTCAATGCTGGTAATGCCTCCGTTCAGCACAAAGGTAAGGGCAGGGAAGTCGGCCTTTAGTTGCAACACCCAGTCGTATCGAAGCGGCGGGATCTCTCGATTCTCCTTTGGCGATAAGCCCTCGAGCCATGCATTCCTAGCGTGAGCAATAAACACCTGACAGCCACCTTCGGCGACCGTTCCCACAAAATCGGCGAGTGCGTCGTAGCTCTCCTCGTCATCCAGCCCTAGTCGGTGTTTCACAGTGACAGGTATGTCGACGCGCTCGCTCATGGCGGCCACGCAATCGCGCACGCGCTCGGGCTCTCGCATTAGGCTTGCACCAAATTGCCCGTTTTGAACACGGTCGGACGGGCAGCCACAGTTGAGGTTGATCTCATCGTAACCATAGGACTCGCCGATACCGGCGCAATGGGCGAGATCCTTGGGATCGGCGCCACCGAGTTGCAACGCAACCGGGTGCTCTTCATTGTTGAATATCAGGTGTTGTTCGACATCACCGTGGATAATGGCACCGGTCGTGACCATCTCGGTATAAACCCGCGCGCGTTTGGTCAGCAGCCGCCAGAAATAACGGCAGTGACGGTCGGTCCAGTCCATGCATGGGGCGGTGCAGAAGCGCCAGGGATTGGCTTTGTCGCTCGCTTCGGTCATCTAGGGACGTGCCAGAAGTTAAGAGCTTCTTAGTTTAGCATCACTGATAAATTGGTTACTTGAACAGAGGACCGCTGTCTAATAGTCGTGCAATCAAATCGTCATTTTCCTGTCAGCTCTATGACTCATAGGTGTGCAAGATTGTGTAGCATCATGCACGGTTGATGACACAGATAAATCCAACGAGCGACCCCTATGAAAAGAAGAGAGTTAATAAAGACTGCCGGCGCATCGGCAAGCCTCCTTGCCGTTGCTTCCTGCGCCAGCGTGTCGGTATCGCAGCCTGTCCAATTCACTCACGGGGTCGCCTCGGGTGACCCGCTACCAGACCGAGTGATTCTCTGGACCCGAGTGACTGCAGAAAGCCAGGATAATGCGATCGACGCTATTGTTTGGCAGGTGGCCTCGGATCGTCAGTTCAAGTCCATCAAAGCCAGTGGCCTTGCCTCGACATCGGCAGTGCGCGATTACACGGTCAAAGTCGACGCTACGGGCTTGGTTCCCAACACCCGGTATTTCTACCGTTTTCTTCTCAATGGTACCGAGTCTCCCATTGGCAGCACCAAGACCTTACCCAGAGACGGGGTCGCTCCGTTTCGGCTGGGCGTAGCCTCCTGCTCGAATTATCCTCAGGGCTACTTCCACGCCTATAGCGATATGGCCAATAGCGATCTCGATTTGGTGCTGCATCTCGGCGATTACCTCTACGAGTACCACCGGGGTCGCTATAGCAATCCGATTGCTGAAGACACACTGGGCCGATCGGTAATACCCGATCATGAAATTCTTACCGTGGATGATTATCGGCAGCGTTACGCCCTGTATCGAAGCGATCCCGATTTACAGGCCGTACATGCAGCCCACCCGTTTGTCTGTGTCTGGGATGATCATGAACTGATGAACAACACCTGGAAAGATGGTGCGGAAAACCACAACGAGGGAGAGGGCGATTTTTATCAGCGTGTTGCGAGTGCACGAAAGGTATATCACGAGTGGATGCCGATCCGAACTGCCGCACAGACCGATCAGGCGCCGATCTATCGGAGCTTTCGGATCGGTGAGCTCGCGGATCTCATTATGTTGGATACCCGCGTTCATGGTCGCGATGAGCAACTCGACTATGAGCGAGACATTATCGCAGCGGGCGGAGTTGAGCCGTTTTTGGCCAATAGGCTTAATGACCCGAATCGAACTATCCTCGGCGCTGATCAAGAGAACTGGCTGGGTAATCAGCTTGCCGCCAGTAAGGATAGAGGTGCTGTTTGGCAGGTCCTAGGCCAGCAAGTTCTGATGGGTAAGCTTAATATGCCCACTGTGGATCCCAAGATGTTCGAAGGTGCAGAGCTCGATGAACGAGCTCGTCAGCGCATCGATATGTACGCGCAGTTCGGTACGCTAAATTTACCTTTAAACCTCGATGCTTGGGATGGCTACCCTGCTTGTAGAGAACGCGTCCACTCGATGATGAACTCGAGCAGTAACAATCCTTTGGTTCTCGCAGGCGATACGCACAACGCCTGGGCATTCAACATGGTAGATCAATCTGGCCAGCCGATTGGCATAGAACTGGGCGCGCCGGGTGTGACCAGTCCGGGTATGGAGAGTTATTTACCAGTGCCCCCAGGTGTAGTGTCCAATTTGTTGAAGTCTAGTAGTCCCGAACTGCACTGGGCCGATACCTCCCAGCGCGGGTGGACTAAAATTGAAATGTCAGCAACCTCTGTGACTGCAACATGGCGCTTCGTCAGCAACATCCTGACATCGAATTACACCGTGTCCGAGAGCGAACCCCTGGTTTGCTATGCAGGCGATCGACGCTTTAGCTGATCTGAGATCAACTTGCGAGTCTGTTGGTTCCTGGGATAGCCGCCAGCAGGCGCTTGGTGTAGTCGCGTGTTGGCGTGTCAAATACCTGAGCAGTTGGTCCGACTTCTTCTAACTCGCCGCGATACAAAACCGCCACACGATCGGCAATCTGCCGGATAACAGCGAGATCGTGTGAGACGAACAGCATGGTGAGGCCGTATTCATCTTTGAGCGCCTTCAGGAGATCGAGTATCTGCGCCTGAATCGTTACATCGAGTGCGGAGACGGGCTCGTCGGCTACGATGAACTCGGGCTTGGTTGCCAGAGCACGCCCTATCGCAATCCGCTGTCGCTGACCACCCGAGAACTCGTGGGGATACTTTTTGGCAAACGCTCGGGCAAGACCAACATCGTCCATTAAGGCTTTAATGGCACCATCAAGATCTGCTTTTGATACCACCTTGTGCAGAAGCAGGGGCTCTTTGAGTGTGTCGTAAACCGTCATCCTCGGATTTAGCGACGCATAGGGGTCCTGGAAAATCATCTGCATCCGCCGCCGCATATTTTTAAGGTCGTTTTTCTCTAAGCCGCGCATATCGACGCCGTCGAAACTGATGGCGCCGTCAGTGATCGGCGTGAGTCGCAAAAGCGAGCGGCCAAAAGTCGACTTACCGCTACCCGATTCGCCGACCAAACCGAGTACTTCGCCCCGATTGATGGTGAGCGACACGTCATCGACCGCCTTAATAGGGTCGGGTGAATTTTCAGTATAGAAATAGGTCTTTAAATTATTCACCTCAATAAGGCTATCGACCGCATCATCATTGGCGTCGGCTTGTCCTGTGGGTATCGCACTCAATAATTTCTTGGTGTATTCGTGCTGGGCATTGTCGAAAATAGCGCCGGGCGACCCCTGCTCAACTACATGACCCTTCTCCATCACCACGATGTGGTCGGCAATGTCCGAGACCACGGCGAGGTCGTGACTGATAAACAAGACGCCAATGTCGCGCTTTTCCTGTAGCTCCTTGATAAGCCTCAGAATTTGCGCCTGAATGGTGACATCGAGCGCTGTAGTCGGCTCATCAGCAATCAACAGCTTGGGTTCGGTAATCAGTGCCATGGCGATCATGACCCGCTGACGCATGCCGCCTGAGAATTCGAACGGATAGGCGCGCATTGCAGCGGTTGGATCCTGGATGCCCACTTCATCGAGCAGAGCCATCGCTCTGGTTTCGGCCTCGCTTCGGTTTGCTGCCCCATGAATCAACAAAGGCTCGATCAGCTGCTCACCGATTCGCATGTAAGGATTCAAGCAGGTCATTGGATCCTGGAAGATCATAGCGATGTCCGAACCCCGGATACCCCGCAGTTCCGACTCGCTCATGGCTAGCAGGTCATTACCTTCGAACAAAGCCGTACCGCCATCGATTCGACCCGGAGGCTGTGGAATGAGGCCGAGGAGCGAATAGCACGAGACGGACTTACCCGATCCGCTCTCACCGATAATGGCGGTGATGCTGTTTTTGTCGACGGCAAAGCTAACCTGATCGACCGCTTGAGTCGTGCCATTACGGGTAACGAAGCTGACACTTAAATTTTCAACGCGTAGTAAACTCATAGGTCAGTCCTTCGAACCTCGCACGTCGAGCGCATCGCGCAATCCATCACCTAAAAAGTTCAATGAGAACAGGGTGATTGTTAATGCGAGCCCGGGGAAGATGAGTAGCCAGGGATACTCCTCCATGGTCTCGGCACCATAGCTAATTAGCAGTCCCCATGATGTTTGCGGGGGCTGAATCCCTAGGCCCAAAAAGCTCAAAAACGCTTCGAGCAACATCACGCTGGGAATGGTTAAGGTGGTGTAGACAATAATCGGCCCAATGGCATTGGGGACGATGTGCTTGAAGATGATGGCTGAGGGTGGCAATCCTAATGACACCGCCGCCTCGACAAACTCTTGCTGTCGCAGCGACTGCACTTGTGTCCGCATAATCCGGGCCATGGTCAGCCATTCGACGGCGCCAATGGCTAGAAACAGCAAGAGGATGTTACGACCAAACACCACCATTAGAAGAATGATAAAGATCATGAACGGTAGCGCGTAGAGGATATCGACAAACCGCATCATGACCGAGTCGACCCGACCGCCGACATAGCCTGCGACAGCGCCCCAGGTGACGCCGATCACTAGAGCTACGGCCGTTGCAATAAAACCGACTGCCAGTGAGATGCGTCCGCCATACATGATCTGTGTCAGCAGGTCGCGTCCAAAAATATCGGTACCCAGCCAGTGCGCGCTCGAGGGCGGTGATGCGCCAAGATCTAGATTCTGCGCTTCATAGCTGTAGGGAGCGATCCATGGCGTCAGTACGACGATAACCACCATGACCAGTAGCACGATGCCAGCGATAACGGCGGCCTTATTTTTCCGGAGACGCAGCCACGCGTCTTGCCAGAGCGATGATCCGTCCTCGGCCTCGAGGAGCAGCGATGCGGTCGATTCGGCCATTAGCTGTTACCTCGACTGAACTGTGCTCGTAAGCGCGGATTAAGCCAGGCGGCAATAACGTCGCTGACGAGGTTGAATAAGACAATCAGCGTCGATAAGAACACCGTCGTTCCAAGAATCATGGTGTAGTCACGGTTAAAGGCCGCTTGGACATAAAACCGCCCGAGGCCCGGGATCTGGAAGATGGTCTCTACGACAAAGGACCCCGCCAACAACCCGGCAAATGCAGGGCCAAGGAAGGCGATCACCGGTATCAGTCCACCCCGCAAGGCGTGCTGAGTCACCACTCGCCATTCGGGCAACCCCTTGGCTCTTGCGGTTCGGATATAGTCTTGCGAGAGGATTTCGAGCATGCCGGCACGACTCAGTCGCGCGATGTAAGCGGCATAAGCCGAGCCCAGAGTAATCGATGGCAGAATCTTATCGCCGGGCAGATCACCCCAACCCGCAATCGGCAGCCATTCCAATTGGATGCCAAACACAAGAACCAACAGCGGTCCGAGTAAGAACGACGGCATACAAATGCCGATCATTGCCATTCCCATCGGAATGTAATCCTGCTTGGTATTGGGTTTGAGCGCCGCGAATACCCCGGCAAAGACACCAATCATCAGCGCGAAACACAGGGCGTAAAACCCGAGCTCGGCGGTCACTGGAAGCCCGCTTCCCAAAATTTCGTTGACGCTTCGCCCCGGGTATTTGAAGGAGGGACCCAGATCGCCATTCGCAAGGTCGCCTAGGTAGGCGAAGTACTGCTCATGGAGCGGAAGGTCCAGTTTGTACTGCGCTTCGAGCGCTCGCTTCACCTCGGGGAGTACTGCTTTTTCGCTATCGAAAGGGCCACCCGGTGCCGAGCGCACCAGAAAGAACGTGACGGTGATAACGGCGAAGATAACCGGTATCGCCTGAATGAGTCGCCAAAAAATAAATCGTCCCACGCGGCTTACTCCATGTTGAGACTGCGTTCAGGATCCAACTTGACGTACTTCAGATTTAACGAGTCCATCAAGTTGGGGTAGATGCCCTCAACGCTTGGGTGCACTAGGTGCTTACTGGTGTAGGTGTAGATTGGGATGATCGGCATTTCCTCGAGCATCATTTTTTCAGCGTCATAAAACAGCTGGTAGCGCTCTTTCCGTGACTTGGCTTTCGGGGCACGATTCAGAATGATGTCGTCGAAAACGGGGTCGGAATAACCGGTGTTGTTATTACCGCCATCGGTCAGAAACAAATCGAGAAAGTTATTGGCATCCACGTAATCGCCGATCCAACCACGCCGGGCCACCTGAAACTCTCGCTGTGATACCGAGTTCAGATACACCTTCCATTCCTGGTTCGAGATGGTGATATCGATATTCAGCGCTTCTTTCCACATCTGCTGGATTGCCACCGCGATCTTTCGATGCGCTTCCTGGGTGTTGTAGATAATTTCGAGACCGGGCCAGCCTTCACCATTGGGGTAGCCTGCCTCGGCTAACAAGCGTCGCGCCTCCTCTGGGTCGTAATCGAACAACTTGGGGGGGTTATAACCGAGGGTATCGGGCGGCGTGATGGCAAAGGCCGGAATTGCGGTGTCCTGCAGGACTGTCTTTGTCAATTTTTCGCGATCGAGCGCGTAGGACAGCGCTTTTCGTACTCGCGCATCATCGACCGGCGGGCGATCGGTGTTGATGAGGTAGTAATACGTGCCCAGATAAGGCGCTTGGACGTAGGGCGAGTTTTCGCGCTCTCGGTACGCTGGGATCTTGTCGAGCGGCAGTGTCTGCGTATAGTGCAGTTGTTCCGCCCTAAACATTCGCTCTTCACTCACTACGTTTTCAGTGGGGTAGAAATAAACGCCATTGAGCGACACGTTGTCTTTATCCCAATAGTGCTCGCTTTTTTCGATGATGATGCGTCTGTTAAGCGACCATTCTTCCAGCGTAAAAGCGCCATTGCTCACCATGCTGCCGACACGGGTCCACGGTGTATATCGGTCGGTCATTTTGCCATGCTTGAGCAGTGTTTCAGGATGCACAGCAAAGGTGCTGTAGTGGTCCATCAGTTGTAAAAAGTAGGGTGTCGGCGCGTTGAGCGTTACCTGCAGTGTCAGATCGTCGAGCGCCTTGACGCCTACTTCACTGAAGTCGGTAATCTCGCGCTTCGAGTAGGCCTCGGAGTTAACGATGGGGTAGAGCATGTAGGCGTATAGCGAGCCGGTATCGGGGTGTAATGCTCTATTCCAAGACCAGACATAGTCGGAAGCCGTCATTGACTCTCCGTTACTCCATTTGGCGTCTGGATTGATGTAGAAGGTATAGACCGTGCCGTCTTCAGAGATTTCCCATCGCTCGGCAACACCGGGCTCAGGCTCTAAAGTAACTGGGTTTTTAACAGCCAGCCCTTCGAAGATGGCTCTGACGATATGGCTCTCGGGAACACCGGTCACCACATGGGGGTCGAGGCCCTGAGGTTCGGCGCCATTGCCGTAATGCAAAAATCCAGTTCTGTTGCCTGTAGTGACGTTGCTCTCACCCGCACCACAAGCACTCAGCAGCACACCCAGACACGCTGCGATGATCAAAGATCGATAAACACGCATGGTTTTTTCTTGCTCTTTTGGTTTGATGCATCCTACCTAACTTTCGCCCTCGATGACTACGTCAAAGGTGCCCGGAATGTCAGTTGTTACCCTCCATCGCCTCGAGTGACTCTGATATTATTGCCATCTTTCCAAATGCGCAGAATTTTTCATGACTGTCCGAACTCGTGTCGCTCCTTCACCTACTGGCGATCCTCATGTTGGCACCGCCTATATGGCTTTGTTCAATCGCTGTTTTGCCCATGCCCATGGCGGGCAGTTCATTCTGCGCATCGAAGATACCGATCAAACTCGAAGCACCGCCCATGCGGAGCAAACGATTCTCGACTCATTGCGCTGGTTGGGTCTGGATTGGGATGAAGGTCCCGAGGTCGGCGGCGACTTTGGACCTTATCGTCAGAGCGAGCGCAAAGATCTTTATGGACAATATGCCTGGCAGTTGGTCGAGCAGGGCGATGCGTTTGTCTGTTACCGGACGCCTGAAGAACTCGAGGCGCTCCGTGAGGCGCGACGTAGCCAGGGGCTCGCTACCGCTCTGAAACCCTCTGATTTAGAGCTGGACCCTGAGGAAGCCGAGCAGCGCAAAGCCCAAGGTGCGCCTTTTGCGATTCGTATGCGAGTCCCTGAATCAGACGGTGCCTGCACTATCAATGATCGTCTGCGCGGCGCCATTGAGCTCGACTGGAGCATGGTCGATGCGCAGATTCTCCTAAAATCAGACGGCATGCCCACGTATCACCTGGCCAACGTCGTCGACGATCATCTGATGCAGATCACGCATGTTATACGCGGTGAGGAGTGGCTTAATTCAGCGCCCAAGCACCAGTTGCTGTATCAGTACTTTGGCTGGGATATGCCCGAGCTCTGCCACATGCCACTGCTTCGCAATCCCGATAAATCGAAGCTCTCGAAGCGAAAGAACCCAACTAGCATTTTGTATTACCAGCGCATGGGCTTCCTGCCTGAAGCTCTGGTGAATTATCTGGGTCGCATGGGCTGGTCCATGCCCGATGAGCAGGAAAAGTTTTCACTTGCCGAGATGCAGGCGGCTTTTGATATAGACCGTGTCTCCCTAGGGGGGCCAATCTTTGACGTCGAGAAACTCAAGTGGCTAAACGGTTTATGGATGCGCGAATCGCTCGATATTGAGGCTCTGGCAGAGCGCCTGAAGCAATGGCTCTGGAATGACCAAACGCTTGAGAAGATACTGCCCCATGCACAGGGCCGCATGGAGGTACTGTCTGACTTTGTACCCTTATCTGGCTACCTGATGTCAGGTGAGGTGGCTGTGACCCCCGAGACTTTTGAGGGCATAGCGGATTCGTCGGAAGAGCTGGTGAAGCGGCTCCAGTTTGTGCTCTGGCGACTGGAGGCACAGCAGGATTGGGGGCGGGGCGCATTGTTCGAGAGCTTGAAGGCTTTGGCAGATGCCATGGAGTTAAAGCCTAAGACTTTATTTGCGCCTCTTTTTGTCGCGATCTCGGGAAAGACCAGTGCCTATTCGATACCGGACTCGATGGCGATTTTAGGACCTGATTTGACACGTGCTCGGCTGCGGCAGGCCATCGAGGTGCTTGGCGGAGTCTCGAAGAAGGGCGCTAAACGCCTCGAGAAGGAATACGCGGCGCTATCGGTTGACTGAAGTTTTATAGCGCTTAGGTTCGTGGGCGGTTGAGCAGGGCGATCATCGCCAGAACAGTCACGACTACTTCAAAACCCAGAACACCCCAGGTGTAAGAGGTGAAGCTGGACGTCATCTCAATGCCGAGCTGTTGATCAGCAACATTAAAGCTTGAGCTGAAATCGCGGAAGACCACACTCGCCCGCGCCGCGGCGATGTAGCCCACAATGACAAACATCAACCACAGACCGGCTTTTAGGTATTCTCGGATCATCGCAGAGGCAAATAAGATCGAGCCGATGGCGATCTGAAGACCGCCGTACATGGCCGCGAGCTCCGCATAAGCATCATGAGTTGCAATAAACAGCCCGGACCACCTTGCAGGAATCTCGGGGTCGTATAAACAGACCACGCCGAGTCCAAAAAATATCGCGCCTACCAGCGCCAATAAACCTTGTCCAAACATTGTATGAGAGCCCCAGATGAATACCTTAGTAAGCTTAGCAGAAGGGTATTTGGCTTGACACCGATACGGTGAAGCCGTAGCCTCGCGTCTCTCGATTTGGGGCTATAGCTCAGCTGGGAGAGCGCAACACTGGCAGTGTTGAGGTCGGCGGTTCGATCCCGCCTAGCTCCACCAAATCCCTCCATACGTTTTTTTCCAGCAACCGAAGCAGCACGCAGTTCAAGCGACTTGCAAACCACCCAGCGTCCACACATAGTGACGGTTCAATCCCATCTGATGGATAGCGCATAACATGGGGAAATCAAGGGTTAGTAACGTCTTGATTGATATCATCACCCTAGCGATGGGTCTTGGTCTGGTGAGCACTGTTTGGGCGATGGATCCTGTGGAGGAAGACCCCGACATTGAGCGGTCGTTTACCTCAACCCTCATTGGGGCATTGTCGACTCGCGTGGCATCGGAAGAAGAATTGTCTTGCCCTGAAAATCAGTGGACGTCGGGTACTTACTCGATGTCTAGAGCCAGCTTCACCCGACGATTTAGAGTGCATGTGCCAGCCGGTTACGATCCACTGGTTTACACGCCATTGATCGTTGCATTTCATGGTTGGGGTGGTGACGAAGACGAATTTTTGGGCAACGCAGCAGTCCGAAGCAATTTAGATCAAACGGGTTTCATTACCGTTGCACCGGTGGGCTTGGGGCCGGGTGAGCCTGATTTCAACTATGCATCGTGGTCTTTCAGTGGCTCCACCACAGGTCTCGATGGTGATGGTGTGAATTCATTGGTGACAGGTGATACTGCGGACATTTGTGATGCGAAGGCTACGCCGAACTACACTTATGGATCTTGTAGCGGTGTCGCTGCGAATACCTGCTCCTGGACTCATTGTTTGGATGACGATATTGAGTTTGCCATCGAGCTAGTAGAGGAGGTCAGCAATAACCTTTGTATCGACCGCGACAGGGTGTTCGCTGTTGGAGGATCAAACGGCGGCGCGTTTGTCTGGGATCTGGTTCGGGACGGTGAGGGCGCAGGAGTGTTTGCCGCCACTGCTTCGCTAACAGGACTACCCCACCGCGGCTATCTTGATGCCCCGGCCAGCTCAGGAGAAAAGCCAGCTCTGTTGATTACAGGCACAAATGACCAAACCGTCCCGCCAGGGGCTTGGGGTGACGAACGATTTACCACAACGACCGACGGCGATGTTTATTATTACGCCTCAGCAACCTCTGTGACCAAGGTATGGGCAGAAGCTGCGGGCTGCGATGTGGCTAGCGCAGCCACACCCTTCGATGTCGGTATCGATCGCCTCGAGTGTCGCGCTTGGTCGGGGTGTTCCGATGATAGCAACTGGCCACCCGTACTCGACTGCCGGCATACAATGGGGCACATTTATGGTTTGACCTGGTCGTGGCCGTTGATCACCGATTTCTTCTCAAGAGTGAGCGCCGAGGAATAGCGAAGCTTGATCAGTCGATCGCTGCAGAGACGAACGTGACCTTTTGTTATTTCGACGCTTGGTTTCCCAGGTACTCATCGAGTATCGCTTCGCCTAGCGGCTTCACGTCGGGTGCACCGCGATTACTGAGTAATATCAATGTGATGTCGGATTCAGGGAGGTGGGCGATAAAGTTTCGAAAACCCCGTGTACTGCCGCTGTGATGATAGCGGACGTGGCCTGAGAACTCATCGATTCGCCAGCCCAGACCATAGTTTTCCCTATCAGGGATAAAGATCGCTTGGTAGCTCGCTGGCGATAGCAGCTGTTTGCCGAAGTCTTGCTGGACCCAGGTGGTCATATCCTCGAGCGAGGAGTAGATGCCACCATCACCGAGCACCGCGCTGAAGTCGGACTGATCGGTCTCTTCGACGCTGCCGTCCTTGACCGTGTGTCCCAGCGCCCGAGAGGGTACTCTATTGATGCCCTCCACGAGTGCAACTGTGTTGTTCATGTTGGAGGGCTCGAAAATTCGCGCCCTTAGAAACTCTTCAAAGGTTAATCCCGAGATTTCTTCAACGATGATCGCGAGGACGGCATAGGCCGAGTTGCTGTAGTAGTACTGTGACCCCGGAGAAAAATCGAGAGACTTTTGTTGGATCAGCAAATTGACAACTTCACGATCTCGCACCCGTGGGACGGTACCGTCTGGTACCAAGGGTTCGTAGTCCGGCAGGCCTGCCTGATGCTGGAGCAGCTGTCTGATAGTGATGTCATCTGCGTAGATGGGGAAGTCGGGAATGATCGACGCCAGCCGGGTGTCAAATTCGAGCTCGCCCTCATCGATCAGTAGCAAGATAGAGAGCGCGGTGAAATGTTTTGTGATCGAGGCTAGCCGGAAGTTGCTTAAAGCGCTGACTGCAGTTGTGGGGTCGATAGTGGCAAGCCCCAGTGTTCTCTCAAAGACAACTTCATCATCCTCAAGGATACGCAATGCTAGCCCGGGTTGAGGTGCTGTATAGGCATCTAGGCGTTCGTCAACGCGTGTCTGCCAGTCTGTTGTCTGGCAGCCTGCCGACAGCAGGGTCGCAACTACTATGAGGAGCGCTCTGCACATAGTGATCCCAGTAACGTTGATCGGAGCACCTTAGTATGCCGAAACGATGCACCTATGTGTTAATGAGTGGAATTGCGGTAGTTCTAAACCATCAAGTTCTTACAAAGCCTGTCGCGATTGATGGTCGAACTCTGTTAACCCCGCCGTGTGATCGTTTGCGGAGCCTCGATGAGCCTGCCAGTGACGGATTGAGGGTCTTTTTGCCGCTGA
>Ga0213865_10001342_pt1 | contig 16111 bp, 9 predicted proteins | sample PICome_6_FD_160100 | JGI IMG/M metagenome (GOLD analysis project Ga0213865, IMG submission 160100) | Coastal seawater microbial communities near Pivers Island, North Carolina, United States - PICO282 | ecosystem: Environmental > Aquatic > Marine > Coastal | place: USA: North Carolina | collected...
CCGCCCAACGATATATGGCTTGATCATCATCCCCTGCACAGTACATTTTTTCAGAGTGGTTATCTAATATGTGAGCTATATCCCACTGCAAGGCAGACAAGTCTTGAGCCTCATCTAAAAAAGTAAGCTTTAACTTAGGGCAACATTTATCGCTTTCTTTTATAAACACCTCTAGCATATCGGTAAAGTCGTACAGCCCCATATTTCTTTTGTAATCGATCAAGGCTCGATTAATATAATCGATAGTGTTCCAAGGAATGTCCACGGAACTAAGGTTGTACTCATCTCTAAGATCTGTTTTTTTAAGGCGCGCCAAATTAATCAAACCTAACACCGGATCTTTTTTACTAGAAGCTGTTGGCAAATCATCCTCAAGTGCCGTGTTCCGTGTGCCGTTAAGCGTGATCCCTACTGCCTGACTTAACTCTTTATAGTGTTGCTCACTCATTATGTTTTCAAACCGGATAGAGGTCTGCATCAACGCAAGACTATGCAAGGTTCGAAAGTAGATTAGGTCTTCTTTAGGATCAAGATTAAATCGTGCAACTGCTCGTTCCTTAGCCTCGTTTGCGGCCTTTCGGGTAAACGATAAGAAAGCTATTTCATTCGGATGTATTCCGCTTTCAAGTGCTTCGTCCACCTTGTTTAGCAGTGTCGTTGTCTTTCCCGTTCCCGGAGGTCCGAATATCCTGAACATCTGAAATCCTTTTTTTATACTTATTTACGATCTGTCGAACACGCTCTTTTGTCAGCCCAAATTTCTTACCGATGGCTGTTAACGTCCGGTATTCTTTAACGTACATTTCGTACATGGTTTTGTTTCTCTGATCTAAGTCACTCAAAACGGAGACTCCTTTGGTTTAAATGATGGGATATTAATTTGTACATCCGAATTATCAAAGCTTGGTATCTTCCAAACCCGAACGGCTTTGCCTTTGATTTTCATGACGGTGTTCTCACCCTGAATATCTCTCAAGTGCTTTCCTATCTTGTTTCTTCTAAACTCAAAGAACTTGTTTTTCTTTAAATAATCCTCAAAGTCTTTAAGCCTAAAAAAGGTAAGGGCGTTCTCTTCGTCAGACCAAGGGCGACGTAATAATATTTCTTCCTTGTCCTGAGCCTGTTGCATGTTTGTGCAAAACTCTTCGAGGTAATCGTAGAACTGGCCGGATGACGTAACATCTTGAGACACCTCAATAATAGCACCATCGTTTTCTTTCATCTCAGAGAGCAAACCACTGACACGACCTTCCCAGTTCTGACGCTTCATCGAACGTGGCATAAAGTTAAGTTGCTCAAGGCAAGCCTTCTGAAACGAGGCTTGGCTCATCAGTCCATCGGTGTCTAACTCTAACGGTTCGCCGTTGACATCCATGAACCAGATCGGTGGCGTTGAATTGTACTTTCGTAAGTTGGCGATGGTAGCTCCCGCCACTGCTGCGCCGACTCCAAACTTCCGTGTCCGGCACAAATCTTTATTGCAATGAGCGTTAATAGGAGCATCACCACATTTATATGCATAGTCTTTTCTTAATAATTGTTTAGCCACTATGTTAACCTCTGCTAAAGGTAACGAGGGCTGAAAGTACTCTTGATTGTACTTTAATATTTCACTTTCCCAACTGTCGGGGTGCGCCTTGCGTAGGTACACTCCCATATTAAACAGACCGTTATTCCTACCGCCCTCCGATATTTTTTGACGGCTAAGTATCTGCAAGCACGGTGGTCCGTCGGCCAAGAGGTTTGTTTCTTTGGCTTCGGGTACTTGTAAATTCTGTATTTCTTCGGGGGTCTTTACATACTTCTCGTATAGCTCTATGAATTGATCAAGAGTAGCTGAGGTAGCATCATCCAGAAAAGCGTAGCGTAGACCTTCTTCGCTATTGTAATAAGGTAAATTTAAAAAGTTACCAACGTCCCCACGATCTAAATGTAATTTGATTTGTTTGGGAAAAATCTCGCTCTCACCGTAGCCCAAACCCGCAGACATATTTTTGAGGGCTTTCTGCATGTCTTTAGCTGATACCCATTCATCACTAAATAAAAATAAATGCGCGCCTCCCGACTTTGATCGGCAGATGACCAAAGGGAGTTTGAGATCGCGTATTTTCTTAATAAGCGCCTCGTGATCAAGCGGGTACTGATCGATATCAATGCAACCCCATTTGCAGGAATCATTTTCATTTATAGGTATTATACCCAGACCCCTACCCTTACCCGCAAGGTGTTCTTTAAATAAATCTACGGTTGGTTCTTTATGTATTACTCCGGCCCGACCGGACTGCTTACCATTAGCTTTTTGTTTTTCTATTTGGAAATAGCCATGAGCGGATTTCAGCCCCTCAAATATAGCGGCAAACTTTTCTACTGACATACAATCTCCCACGATTGGAGGGCGGGTTGCCCCGCCCTAGATGATTAGAACGGTATTGAATCGCCGTTAGTTTCACCTTCTCCATTGTCGTGTTTAACAACTACGTCACCTTGCATGATGTCTTGTGAAAACTTCTTCGCTTGACCGTAGAGTGCCGCATCTTCAATCGGAGACTCCAAAGACATCTCCCACCCGTGCCAAGATCCCTTGGAGTTTTCTTCTTGGATAGTCTTCAAGTGATAAATGTGGCTATATCGTGGCGGGGTAAAGGTCCCGTTCTGGCCTTGCATGACTCGACTCGCCATAATTGAATTCCACTTTCTGGACTTCTTCAATTGAGTAGACTTCATTGCAATCAAAGCCGTTTCGATACTTCCGTCCTCATTCAAGATCAACACAAAGTGTTGGTGTGTCTCTTCGATGTACTCACCGTTGCCTCCGACCACATAGTCTTTGTTATCGTCAGCAGACCGTTCGGTCTTAGGACGTTGTTCCTGTGGTGTGTAAATCGCACTAGGTGCGCCACTGCCTGAACCACGAGGAGTCCACTGTATAAAACGACGTTGATAGGCGCATGGGACCACTCGAATACCAGTTTTCCCTTTGTACACTTTACCCGTCACGGTGTTGTAAATGTCACCTTTACGAGCATCTTCGTTCTCATCAAGCACGGGATCGTTACCCGACAAGACCTTGACAAAAGGCAGAGCCAGATCTTCCTGACCCACATTTTCCAAACCCTTACCGGCATCCTCCTCAAAGATTGAGGGATCAAAAATAGTAATGCCTTGTTCTTTCTTCTTTGCTACTTCATTCTTCGTTGCCATTAGTTATTCCCCTTTTTGCGTTTAATAGTTGCACGTTGTCCTACCCAAGCACCAAACAACTCCATCGGAAACTCCTCGCCTGCTTCAACACGTTCTTTGACAAAAGCTCGAAGCGTTTGTGGATGTACCTCTGTTTTTGTCTGAGCATCAAAACCTTGTGTCGAAGCAAACTCTGCAAATTGTTTAGCTACTTCATCTTCACCACGACCGAAATTACAAGCTACTGTGTTCTTAATAATGTCATCGTAGTCATGCTCTCGAAGCCAGTCATAAGCAGCCGGACGATTATCAACTTTTATAGAAGCGCCATAGGTCTGTTTGACTTCAACAGTTGACCCATCATCTAACTCCAGTTTGTTGAGTCCAAGCTCAATAAACATCCCCGGTAAATCCTCATCGGTTAGTTTAAGCAAAGCTTTCTTTTCTGCGGATAACTTTTCTTCAAGCTCAGAAATCAATTCTTCTTTGTCACGAATGTTTCTCGCTACCTTTGCTACAGATTCCAAACCACCTTGGTTGAGATTATCTAGCCCGTTATTGCTTGGGCTGAGGTCCTCTTCCATTAATTTAGTCAAGTCCATCGTTTCTCCTTTCGTTGTTAAAGACCATATCGGGCCTTGACAAAGACGTATATTATACTATATCGTACACATGTCAATAGCCAAAAGGAAAAAAATGAAGAACTACGAATTTGAAACTAAACCATTTGATCACCAACAAGACGTGATCCGTGATTCGTGGGACGCGAAGCACTATGCTTTGTTTATGGAGATGGGTACCGGAAAGACCAAAGTGGCTATCGATACGATGGCTATATTATACGAAGAAAACAAACTCAACGCAGTATTAGTTATCGCACCTAAAGGTGTCTTTGATAATTGGGTCCGAAAAGAAATCCCCGTGCATCTGCCTGAAAGAATACCTCGAAACATTGTTCGTTGGCAACCTAATATCACACAGAAGTTTCATGACGAGTTAGAACCATTTGTGCTAGACCCGTTTGACGGCATGAAAATATTTGTCATGAACGTGGAAGCGTTTAGTACAAGTAAAGGTGTTCAAATCGCTAAAGTGTTCTTGAAAAAGAATCCAGACAATATGGTAATTGTTGATGAGAGCACCACGATTAAAAATCGAAAAGCGGCTAGAACAAAAAATATCATTAAGTTACAAGACCTTAGCAAGTACCGACGAATCCTAACAGGATCGCCTGTTACCAAAAGTCCTATGGATTTGTTTAGTCAGTGCGAGTTCTTGAACCCTAAGTGTTTAGGATTTAACAGCTACTATGCTTTTCAAGGCCGGTACGCTAACGTGCAACAACGTGCTATGGGTCATCGTAGTTTTAACCAGATCGTTGGGTACCGTAAGCTAGACGAGCTTAACGGCAAGCTTGATAAGTTTAGTAATCGTATACTTAAAGAGGACTGTTTAGACTTGCCCGACAAACTGTATATCCGACGCGATGTGCCGTTGTCCGCGGAGCAAGCTCGGTTGTACAAGCAGATGAAGAAGTTAGCCTTGGCTAAACTAGAAGATGGCGAGTTAGCTACAACGGCTAGTGTGTTGACGCAGATCATGCGTCTTCAACAGATATGCTGTGGCTTTTTACAACCCGATGAGGGCGAGATCCAGAGTCTGGCTAACAACCGTATGGATGAGTTGTTAAACATCTTAGATGAGACGCAAGGCAAAGTCATTATCTGGGCTTCGTATACTCATGACATAAAAAAGATCCGTGATACGTTAGCCGAAAAATATGGTGAAGAATCAGTGGCTTGCTACTACGGCGAAACACCACAAGACGAACGTCAGACCATTGTCGAAGAGTTTCAAGACTCTGAGAACCCGTTACGTTTCTTTGTGGGTCAGCCTCGAACTGGAGGCTACGGTATTACTTTGACGGCGGCTAACACGGTTATCTATTACAGCAACAGCTATGATTTGGAGATCCGGTTACAGTCGGAGGATCGAGCGCATCGTATTGGTCAGACAAACAAGGTGACATACATTGATTTGGTGTCACCAAACACTATCGACGAAAAAATATTAATTGCGCTTAAAAGCAAAATTGATATTGCTGGTCAAGTTTTGGGCGAACAAGCCCGTGATTGGTTACTTTAAGGAGGCGTTATGAAAGACAATAGCAACTGGAATTTAAAATTTAACCGTTCATCCAAAGACGTTTATGGTCGTAATTTAAATTCGGATGATTTTAAAGAGGAAAAAAACCCTACGTTTTATGTAGGTCTCTTAATTTTTGTAGCAGGCGTTTTAGGGGTTATCTTCCTGTAAACAAACGTGCGATGCGGTTGGTTAAATCTTGTATGTTTTTGAGTTTAATTTGTTTAGACAACATTACTCTATACTGTCGTTCTTGTTCAGCGTTTCCTTCTTGGTAATTACCAGAAATACTTAATCCTTCTGGGGTGTTGTAATACGCATAATAGTTTTGCGGGGTTAATCCTTCACCGTAATTTATTTTGGCGGGAGCACCAAACGCCTGTATTTCTTCAGGGTTCTCCGTGCTTCCCGTAAAATAATTGCCAGAGGCTCCGGCACCAAAATTATGTTGGTTTGGTGTAGTTACATTAAAACTTAAATTACCGCCACCGCTCTTATATCTTTTGTTTATAAATACATTTTTACCATCTACATTTTCGGGTATGTCTACAGAGGACCTCTGGTACGAACCCGAAATGTTAGGACGTATATTATAACGTCCTACCATAAAAGAAGGGTTGAGTTGTTCTAATTCTTCTCTATAGTTATATCGCTCCGCATCCTCAGCATAATCTAGATCAAAAACTTTTGCCTCCCGATGTCGATTATCTTGCATAAGAGAACCAATCCCCTCGCCTACCGCGCCGCCTTCTTCAAACTTTGTTTTGTAAACAGGTTCTTTGTCGCTGGGCATAAGTTCTTCAGTAGAAGTACCAAACATGTTTAAAATTGAATCAGCTCTATTTTTTACTCGGAAATCAAGGTCTTTAGATTCTTCTTCTCTTGATTCAGGGTTTTTAGCCATCTTTACCGAAGTTTTGATTATGTCAGGAACTAACTCTGTATAAATTTTTGAAGTTTTGTTTAATAGTTGTAGTACCGGAAAGTATCGTAATAGTGATTTAGTAAGTTCTTCTTGAGAAGGAACCTTAGATCTTGTTGGTTCTGCCTCTAAGAAAAAAGGTACATCTCCGCCGTCTTCGAAACCAAGCGAACCAATGCCGTAGTAACTAGAAAAACCTTCAGGGTTCTGAAGGATGTTCAAAGCATTCTGCCGTGCCGTCTGTAACTGTTGTGCGCGGGCCGCGGACTCTGTGCCAAAGGTATCGATTTCTTTTTGCGTGATCCCCGGATCAGTAGGTTCTTTCTGACTAAAAGTCCCTTGACCGCTTTTATTGTGCTCTTCTACAGCCTTGTTGTAAGCGTCAACCTGAGTTTTATAATCAGCTATCTTTTTATCGTAATCTAATAGTTGAGTCTTATCCGCTGAGGTTAATGTAGTGGGCACCAGTATCTGGTTAGGATTGTATAACCCACTTGACCCCGAACCAAAACTAAAACGAGGGATTGCCATTAGCCTAGCAAGCTTTCTATGCCTTGAGCTTCAATAACAGAAGACGTTATGTCATTTGGAAACATTGCTGCAAGTCTAGACCGGTCCGCGGGCCGCGCTTGTGGTGCCGGTGGCTGTGGAGCCACGGGTGCCTGTGCGGTTACAATTGGACTCGGCCTAGGTGCAGCGGCACTGCCGGTGGGAGCGGCAGGTGATCTTTCGAGAGAGGCTTGAGGTTGTGTTTCGACTTCTGTCTCTTCTTCCTCAAAGTCGTCCGGAGATATAACTCGTGTAGGTATTGATCCAGCACGACCCGGTTTTGTGCCAATTCGTTCTCTTGCTGCACGAAGAGCCGCACGAGTAACTTCGGGCTCTATGCCTAATCGTTTCATTATTGTAACTAACAAAGAACGTTGCTCTGGATTATCCACAGGTTCTTTCAAAACCAACTGAAGAAGCTTTTCATCTTGAATGATTTTTCTCATGAGCCGCTGTTCTTTTAGGCCAGGCAACCGATCAATAAAATCAGTAGCGAATTTAGACGCGGCGGTTTCCTCAATAAGACCCCCTTGCCTAGAACCAGGGACAGCCTTGACCAGCCTAACCGCTATCAATTTAGCCGCTAATATCTTAGCCATGCTTGCACCTTCGGTAGTCATTTGAAGGTTTCCTAACTCAACGCCAAGTTCAAACTCTTTAATTGATTTCAATAAATTTGCGTAATTATTTAGCTCTTTATCAGTTATCAATCCTCGACGAAGCATGTAATCGGCTAAGTTTTTATCGGGCTGATCTTTAAAAGCTCCCCCGTTTTTAAATAAAACTGAAAACGCTTTATCTGCGGAAAAACCATCTACCCCACCCGATTTTTCATACACCACATCTAAAAGATTTTTTTTCAATCCAGCTAAAGCTTTTTCTTCGCTCCAGCCTTGTGGTCTATCATCAGAACGGCTTGTCTTTTTTATGTCTCTAATAAAGGCATCTAATATATCCGATCCTTTTGTGTTATTTACCGCATTTTTTACAACGCTGTAGGGGCTTGAAGAATTAATAGCGATTGATAAAGAAAAGTCATTAGCTACTTCTTCTTTTTGTAAATTGTAAGCAGCACGAGCTTTTTGTAAAACTTTTAAGCCATCCTCCATACGCAAAACATCATCAACAAAAGTTTTTCCGAATATTTCTTTAAAGGCTTCTCCCGCATCTCCGCTTAAACGTGTTTTTATTTTTGCTAATTCATTTGCCATAACCCTAGCTTTGACTTCTAAAGCTTGCTGTTCTGGCATATTTAATGTCTGAGATTCAGCAGAAGTAAGCGCTCTTTGCAAGGGGCTAATGATGTCACGGCTCAACGCTTCTTGGGTATAACTTTCGACCGTATTTATAGAATTTTTTATAGATTCCTGTAAAGGAATATTACGGGTTTTACCGGTCAACGGGTCTACAACCTCAATTATTGCGTTTTTATCAAAGTTCTTATCTGCCTGATCCCTTAAGTACTTTCCAGCATTAAAAAGGTTTCTAAATTTAGAGACCAAATTATCGTCTCCACCTTTAAGGACAGAGGTCATATAATCTTCAGGATCAATTAAAGTTTCATCATAACCTTTACGTCTAGACGGTATCCCTGCGATACTTCGTGTTATAGCGTCGTTGTATCCTTTATAAAAACTTCTTGCAAGATTAAAAGCTTCAGACACATCTGCGGGTATGGTGTTATTTAAATCATTAAATAAACTCAACTTTAGTCTTGAAGCTATCCCATGTAAATCGTTACCTTTAACCGTAGTTTGCGCTTTCCACGTCGTTAAATCTTTTCCAAGATTTACTAAATCTGAAAAATCAACACCTTCTCGGGGCCGATCAAGCCCTTTTTCTAAAGCTATTTCTGACTGCAATGCTTCCTTTTGAAGTTGCAATAATGCTTTAACTTTTGGTGTTTTTACAGCTTGTGTAAACCTATCCATAAGGATAGTCAAATTTTCGATGTTACTTTCTGTAGCTAATGGGATACCCTCATCCGTTACGGCTATCAATGGCGGATTTGTATAAGCTTCTCCGGCTTTGCTGTAGTCAAAGTCATTGTTTAATATTCTTTCGAATACGGCTTTAGCATTACTGTAGTCTTCTTTTTTAAGAGTGTTCTCTAGTTTTAATTGCTGTGGTGTTGCCGCAGGAGCTCCAGACAAATTAAGTTGTGTTTTAAACTTATTAATTTCGTCTTGTATCGAACTAAAAAAAGTATCTTTACTCCACCGTTTTATCTGACCATCTGAAGCCTCCGCTAACATCCTATCCCATTCTTTGATAAAAGAAGGTGCTTCCAAGACATTCCCGTCAGCATTCAAAAACTCAGTTAACTTACCAACGTCTCCAACTTTTCTAGCCTCTTCATATAAAGCCGTAGCCATACCTCTAGCAAAACTGAATTGTTGTTCTAACGCACGGACTTGTGCCACTGAAAGGTCGGTTGCACGGTCAAAATCGTCTTTTCCTCGTGATGTTTGAAGTGAGGATTTAGTAGCTTCATCTATCGCTTTAGACAATTTTAAAATCATGCGATCCGTAAAAAGTTGTTGCTGAAGCTCTCTAGCAATCTCTAAATCTTCTTTTCCTCCGCCAATAGTAAACAGTTTAATCAAAGCTTTTTGGAAATCTGCCGCTTTTTTTCCGATCGGATCTTTAGCATTCTGTATTTCTTCGTTTTGCTGTCTGAAGAAATTCTCCAACATAATCAAAGTTGGAGATCCCGACCTCATTCCGGGAGTTATATTTTCAATAGCTTCCTCTATCTTAACTCCCCCAGCGCCTGTTTGATTAATAACGTCTAAAGCTTCTTGTGGCAATCCATCTAACCAGTTAACGCCAGATGTAAGTTTTTTTAATACTTCTTGAGGATTTTCACCGTTTTGAATAAAAAATTGTAATATTTTATACGCCGCTTGTTGTCCGTCTTTTGTTTTTAAAAAGCTAAGATCCTCTTCTGGTGCTTTAAGTCTATCTTTTAACCCACTATACAAATCGGCATAATTTTTAAACGTTTGACCGGGGCGCATAACCATCGCCAACGGTCCATAATCACGAAGCTTATTCATCAAGCCACGGGCGAGATTTCCTGAAGTACCATAAGCTTTTTGAGCGAAATCAACAAAAGTGTACGTAGGGGTTAGACCTACACCTAATTCAACAGCGGTACGTAATAAAGGGTCTTGATCCAACTCAAATTTACTTACGGTAGTTCCAACTCCTGCGGCTAACGCGGCTTCTGAAGCTAAAAACTTTTTTGGATCTTTTTGATATAAAGTTTTTGCTTTAGGAAACATTTCATCAAGATATGCAGAAAACCGCCGCCCACGACTTAGTTTAAGTGGACCAGCCTCTTTCATTCGTTCGATAGTCATTGCAGGGCCATACGCTTTTAACGCATAGTCTTTAACTACAGGAGCCCCTGCTAGTATGTTTGCAGCGCTTTTTACGCCTTCTAACTCAGAAGATTCTCCAGGCAATAAATTTTCTCTACGAGGTAAAAGTTTTTCTGATATCGGATTGATACCAAAAGAAGTAAGTAGTGCCGCGCCTAACCCAGTACCAATTGCTACGAAAGGAGCCGCAAAAGGAGAAAAAGGTAAGGTGGCTGTAAAAGCAGCTCTACCCACTCTCAATCCAGCCTGAGCAGAAGCGTATCCTTCCACACCGCCTTTTGTAGCTTCCTTTAAATAATCGCTAAGACCTGCTTCCTCTAAATTGCTGAGTCGAGAAAGAATTAATTTTTCTTTTTCATAGTCATCGGAATCGTAATAGTCTGATAAAGCTTCGGTAGCATTTCCATATTTATCAAAAAACTCAGGAAATAGTTCTTCAAATATAGGACCTTTACCCGTTTTTAGGTCCGTTACATTTATACCACCACGCTCTAAGTAATAGGGGTTTTCCGTAAGTATTTCAGCCGTATCTTGAAGTAAATAAGATAACTGCTCTTCTGAATTAAGATCTACCGATTCTCCTGTTTCAAGATCTTTACCCGTTCGATATAATTTTGCAAACTCCGGGGTAATTTCAAAAATGGGAGGAGCTTTAACTTTTAAAGATTTTTTATCGGCTTCTAAAGGCGAACCCACTCCGCTTTCGTCTGTGTCTAAATCGACGACAGGCCCTAAAGTTAAATTATTTTCCGGTAAAGTTTCTTGTTGTTTGTCAACAGAAAAAACTAATGGATCCAGCTCTATTTCTATTGGATCTTTTTTTTGTTCAGCAGGATTTTGAGCCATTTTCTTGCCCTATCATTGTCGACGTTGTTCTTCTTTAGCGCCCTCTATAGCACCTTTTAATTGAGTGCTTCGTTGTACTCGCTCTTGACCGTAAGGAACAATGACTTCCATCACTCGTCTAGCTTGCTGCAAAGCTTGCTTAGATTGCTCTAGAGCGGTTACAACTGGCGCACTTAAAGATTTTTTATTTTTTAACTGATTAAGAACGTATATATATTCTTCATCTATATTACGTCTCAATACCCTAGCTTTAGATAATTCAATATCGCCCGAGGTAAACCATCGGTCAGCATCCGCCATAATTTTAGCCAATCTAACTTGCTCACCCTCTGCCAGACGTGGGCTATTAGCCGCAGCCATTCTAAGACTTAATGATATAGCTCGGACAGCGCTGTTAGCATCAATATTCTTTTTCCAAAGGTTTCCACCAAACATAGAAACACCTGTACCGGCTAAAACTTTTAACTTATTAAAAAATCCAGTACCATTTCTAATATCCTTTGCTAAATCAGAATAGACGTTATATTCGTCACGTAGCTTCTCTAATTCATCAATTTTATTTTCCCGGTATTTTTGTCTTTCTTCTGGGCGCATCTTAGACAAAACTTCACCATGAATTTCATTCACGACTTGACCTAAATCCTCTTGCTGTAGTTTACCGCCGTATTGATCCATGAGCGCTTCTAAATATTCTTCACGAAGTTGCTGCGCTGCATTTAAATCAATAGCAGCGTTATATGCCGTATCGTCACTGATCCTAGTCAACCTAGACATCTCCGTTGGATTTAATTGAACTGCGGAACCATCAGGTGAAGTTAGGTCTGCGTAATAACGTTCTCGACCATCATTAACACTAAATAAAGTCAAAGTTTCACTCGTTTCTGGATCAATCCATGTCTCATACTTATAGTTTTTAGCTTTTGGAACGGAGCCATGAACAGGAACAGTTCGACCGTTAGGATTATCTTTTGTAGGATTATAGACAAAAGCTAATCGCCCATCTCCTATATCTTTAATTACAGGTGATCCAGGAGCTGTATAAATAGACTCAGCTTCACCCGATGTGGGGTCTAATTTTAATAAGTTATCTCCCATTGTAATGTAATCAAAATTAGCGCTACCCGTAAACGGTGTTCCAACATGTTCTCCTGTTTCCTTGTTTATAGCTACGATTACATCTTTGTTGCCAGACTTTATCGTTCTATATTCAAGCTCCGGACGTTTTTGATGACGTTTTTCTATCTTTCCAGTTGTTGTATTTACTAAATTTAAAGAAGGCAGACCAGAGTCGTCAACACCTTCTTGCCACTGAAGTTTGGCTAAGTCACTGTAAACGGGCTCACCGTTTATTAAAAACGGTGCAAACTCGGATCCTGGCACATTTTTGTTTCGGACGTACATTTGCTTGTTGCCGTCGACATCTGAAAAGTACTGAACATCTATGTCTCCGACACCTTTTACAATCGGTTTGCCATTCATCTTAGGAATGATGTAATTGGTTTCTACGGTTGAAAGGTAAGGGTTTTCTGGATTAATGTTTACGCTACTACGAACTTCGTAAGCAAGCTCAAGACCAGTGTCTTGATCTATAAGCTTATCTCTAATGGGTTTAGTTTGTAACTCTAAACCCATAATAACCAAGTTTTGTTTGAAATCTTCCGCACTTTTTGATTTATCTCTAGCTGCTTGAGCTTCTTGTTTTACTCTTTCTTTTTCTATATCAGCTTCTTTTTTAATTCTCTCTTTTTCTATAGCGTAACCTTCTTGAATGCCAAGGTTACGCAAATCCATAGCACCTTGAGCGGCGGCTAAATCAAATTTACGAGATTCTTGTTCTTGTTCTTGTTTAAATTTACCTAAGTCAGCTGCACGAGCACCTATTTTAGGAAACAATTCTGTTTGTTGTGCAGCATACGCAAGTTTCTCAGCAAGACTCATACGTTGTGGTCCGGGGGCCGCGATTGCTAGTCCGGTCTGCGCTAAATCAAAAAGCATTTGTGCTTGAGTCAAATCTTGTTGACCTTGAAGCGCTCTAGTCTGGGCATCTTTATCTAGAAGTTGTCCGTAAAAATTACGTTGTAATTCGTATTCTTGTTGTAACGGACTTTTTAGCATATTTGCTGGCGGTGCAGTAAAAGGGTCTCCACCCATACGCATTCCAACTACACCGCCTTGGTTAAAATTTACAGGAGCAGGGCCCTCCTCAGCGCCCATATTGACGGTAGACATAATGCCTCCGGCCATATCTCCAGTTACCGGCTCGGTCATCTCACCCTGAGCCAACGAACCAACACCCTCATCAACCTTAGCCATCATCATGACCGGTTGTACTAAAGTAAGAACTGATTCTGGGGTTTGTTGAGCATCCTGCTCACCTACAATATCTGCGAGTTCCATTCGCCGCTCTTCAACAGTAGCGTCGGTCTCTCTCATTGAGTTCATGACTTGCTCGTAGTCCTCAGCCTCATCCAAAGCCATAATGCCTTGGCTGGCTTGTGACAACATCTGTTCAAGTATTGCAGGGTCCATACCCGCTTGTTGCGCTTGCGCCATCTCGGGCATTGCGGCCGGTGGTGCCGCAGGCATCATACCTTGAGGGGGCATGGCCATACCGCCTTCTTGCATCGGAACCGCATCACTTTCATCCCGGATGTCCTGTTCTTTTTCCGGGCCAAAATAATAATCTTTCATACGTTCTATAAAGCTTCTTTCTTTTTCTTCTGCTTCTTTTATCCGTTGTCTTATGATTTCTTCATTTTTTTGCATTTCATATTCTTGACGACGGCGCTCTTGTTCTTCTGGAGTAAGACTCATGGGTATGTTTGGGGTTGGATCTCCCGGAGGAAAAGCCATACCGCCTTCTTGCATCGGAACAACACCGCGACCTATTAAGATGTCTTTCTGCGTCACTTTGCCATCCCCGCTAAGATCGGGAAAAGCCGCACCGCCATCTTTAAACATCTGTCTATTCATTAAATTTCGATTCATCATTAAAATAACCCCGCTTTACTTGCTCCGGCGGCTGCCGAAAGACCTGCAATACCCAAACCAAGAATCTTCTCACCCGTCGATACACTAGGGCTACTTGCACCCGTTACAGACATTTGTGTAGATGGCGCACCTTTGTAAATATCAGACAAGAAACCTAAACGCTGATAAGGCTCATACGCTGCTTGTAGGGCCGTGGACCGTGCTGCCTCAAGCTCGGCTTGCTGCTGCTGTTGTTGTCTCTGACCAATATCAAACAAGAACCCTGCCTCTTGCTGCCCTAACTGCTGTTGCTGCTGACCTAGCGAAGCCTGTCTCAAACCAAGTGTGCCCAAAGCCTCGCCTTGCTGTAATCCTAATCCACCGTAATCAACACCTAGTGTACCAAGACCTTGTGCTAATTGGCCGCCTAATTGTTGCCCAGACAAACCTAATTGACCTGCCTGCTGTGAACCTTGAATGCCTAACTGCCCTGTCTGTAATTTACGAGCTTGTTGTTGCTCAAAAGCCTGTTGTGCCATCTGTCCCGCAGTATTAAACCCAAGATTTCGCATCTGAGCCGCGGTCCGTGCTTGCTGGTCCAAGATGTTACGGTTAAGTTCTTGCTCGGCTATGGCTTGACGTGACCCGCCAAACGCTCCAGCGCCCACGGCTTGTGCGCCTACCTGTTGTTGTTGAATTTGTCCCTGTCTGGCAATATCAGCTAAAGCTTGTTGTACCGCTAAATCCTCATAAGGACTTTGATACAACGCAATGTCCGCCGGATCAAATCTACCCGTTGCTTGTGCCGCACCGGCTAACGCGCCTTCAATACCTAGCTGAGAAGCCGCGACTTGTGGGCTAATGCCCGCCATTGCTTGTCGTATACCGGCTGCCGACTCTTGTTGAAACGGTGTCGCACCTGCCATTGTTCCACCCAACGCAGTCTGAGCATCACCTAGCGTAAAGCCCGCCTCGGTTAAATACGGTTGGAAAGCACCAACGCCTTGTTCAGCCGCACCAAAAGCCGCCGTCTGTAACGGAGAAAACCCGGCAATCTGCTGGGCTGGAATAGATACAGGCTTATCGGCTAACTGTTTTGCGGATTCTAACAGTCCTACTTTAATCGCCTCTATTTCTGGCGCTTCGCGGACTATCTGTTCGGTGGTTTCAACGGCCATTATGCCATCCTTCCTTTTCTTTCAAGATTAGCCATAACTCCATACATGTTTTGTATCCCTCGTCTTAGGTTTCCGTCACCCATGCCTTTAACGGCATCCGTGGTCATGACAAACTCACCCGGCATTAACATGGCCCGAACGCTGTCTTTGCCCGGTATGCCCTCATCCGGCATAATGCCGCCGGTTCTTCGAGGGAATATTTCTCCGCCTTGAGCTGCTGTTTGAACAGGAGGTCGATAGAAAGGGCTACCTTCGGTAGGTCTGCTTAACGGTAAAGCAGGAGTCAATGGGTTATAAAAATTATAGTAGCTACCGTATTGTGTCGCGGGAGCAGAATAAGTTATTGGAGTAGGAGTAGCAACGTCTACGGTGTATTTACCGGGATCTGCTTGAAACAATTCCACGCCTGTCGGACCACGCTTCACGCCAAGCGGTGAGTCTTCTTCTGGGGTGGGCTCTGGTGTGTCAAAACCGCCCGTTAAATACATCGCCCCTAAACCTGTTGCAGCTAAAGGAGCGTATTTACTAATAATACCCGGTTGAATACTTTCCATAGTTATTTGTTGTTGAGCAACCGCATCCGCAGCAGCTTTAGCCTCTGCGGCACTTAAATTCGGATTTATGTTTTTCAGACCTTCCGCATACGACTTACTAAATTCAGCTTGTTTGGTAGCTAAATCTGCTCCAGTTGGCTCGGATGGTAGTAAAAAATCTTTAGTTTTTTTGAAAAATGATCTGTCGTCAATTTGATTATTCATCAAATTAGTATCTCTTCCGGGTATTTGTGTTGTATCTGTTGGAACGTTTTCACTTAAATAATAAGGGTCGTTTAAAGTTGTGTCAGCTTTAAATTGGTCCGTCGAGGTACTAGCCGGACCATCCTGAGCAGCCGAACCAGTAGAAGCTAAGGATGAAGAATCAGGAAACTTTGAAAA